>Ga0131853_10006389_pt1 | contig 21262 bp, 18 predicted proteins | sample TergutLab28metaG_FD_92764 | JGI IMG/M metagenome (GOLD analysis project Ga0131853, IMG submission 92764) | Labiotermes labralis P1 segment gut microbial communities from Petit-Saut dam, French Guiana - Lab288 P1 (version 2) (version 2) | ecosystem: Host-associated > Arthropoda: Insects >...
GTCCTTCTTGAGAAGCTAACTGGTTTGCAGCTAGTCAAGAAATTCCCCGCATTTCACGGAACCCGAAGGTTCATTACCGCACTCACAAGCGTCCGCCACCTGTCCCTATCCTGGGCCAGCCCACATCCCACCTCCTGGAGATCCATCCTAATATTATCCACCCATCTACACCTAGGTATCCCCAGCTGTCTCTTTCCCTCCGGTTTCCCCACCAAGAACCTACACACCCCCCTCTCCTCACCCACACGTGCCACATGACCAGCCCATCTCATTCTTCTCGATTTTATCACCCGCACAATATTGGGTGAGGAGTACAGATCATTTAGCTCCTCGTTATGCAATGAAATAGTGTTCTACCTTATGTAAGTATTTTTCAGGGCATTTTAAGAAAACAACAGTTCAGTGGAGGCTTTAAGTTGAATTGAACACATTCCTAAATAAATTCACCTATGAGAACACAATCGCCAGTCAGAGAGAAAAAGGAGATTATAATCTCCCAGGAAGTGATTTTGTGTAGCTGTGTAGTTTCATACATTGATAATGATGTTTTAGAGAAGCCAACTGCCTCTGTTTTCACAAAAGAAACACTAGACAGTAAGCAGGATTACAGAGTTGGGAGATTAATATAACCATATACAGTGAAACTCTTTTCATACTATTAGACATTAAAACATATGAGCACCAAAATTTCCAAATGTGATTAACATACACTTTACTATTTTATGTTACAACATCTGTTTGAACTTGTTGCATTTCTCTTCTATATCTTTGTCTCTGATATCTCAAGTATAACTGAGCTCAGTTGTGAAGGATTCTCATGACTAACATGAACTTGGAAATGCCCCCATCTGTTGATAAGAGAGGTACAAGTTATTCAGTTTTCACAGTGCTTTATCAAATGCAATGGGTAATCATTATAAACTGCAAAGGACATAGACAATGGTGGTCAAGGGTCTGTTTTAAGCCACCACCATGAGACTGTACCAGCAGCATTAAAAAGAACCTCCGAATGAGATTCATATCTGGGAAATCTTTACAGAAGTTGAAAGGCTAACCACCTGAGCACATTTAAGACACTTAAAATGACAACAGCATATGTCTTACCCAGCACATCTTGTGCAAATGTGAACAGATGAGGACAATATGAGCGTCCATCTTGAGACACTGCTAGGCAAAATGCATCACTCTCATGCAGATGAACATAGATCTTGCATATATCCATTACAATTCTTGCAGGATCAAATTCATAATCCTTCTGATCCTTAACCTGTAAGAACAAAGTCAGAAATTGTTTCTCAAAAATTTTATAATTCATCTTCATTGACATTACATACTCCATTCCAGGATCAGGAATATGAAGCACTAACATCTGATGATATAAGGCCTGGCAGGACATTCAGAAACAGACTGCACTAGTTCAAAGGCATCCCATTTAACTGCATGATAGTCACTGCTGTTAGATACATCTGTTGTACCATACATTATCTTGCCATATAATTTCACTACCAAAATGCTATATTTCTCCACCTTTCTACCAGTCTGGATGCCCAGCAAACCTTAACCACATTAAGTTAATTCCCAAAGAAATATCACCTGAAAAGTACAAATCATGAAGTTAATTTGTCTTTTAACTACTCGTTTCATATTTATTCTGGGGTTTAAATATGCTTTACAACATTGTTTCAAAACATCTACAATTTCTGCCCTCCCTTAACAACATAAATCTTCAGTTTAACATACATACAGAATGAAGTTGCAATATTCATTTCACGCAATTCTGATACAGCTTTCCCATGACTGAAGAAAAATTCAACAAATATTATAAACTGCAGAATACCTTTAACACACAAACACTACAATAAGCACCTCCTCAGAAGCAATACAGACAAATGTGGCTGCAACACTTATTACGCTTACTCACATGATAGTGATACTATGGCACACAGTGGCAAAAAAACCGTGCTACTAGCAGCAAGCTCAGAAACTTCCAAGTACACCTTTGTATAATACAACTCCTGCTACAGTTAACAGTGATTCTACATTTACAAGTAATCATACGTGTACCTTGAAATTCTTTTTCTTTGGACCCACTAGATGAGAGAGAAAGTAGTTGAGCATTGCTGCTATACGATCCACCATAGTGGGATGACAGAATATTGATGTAATTTTTGATGTTAATAACTCAAGAGTGTGGATTGTTTCACGACCTAAAACATTATCAAATCTGGAAAAGAAAATATTACCACTTAATGCATACTCATGACTTTTGGAATTCAGATGTGTCATAAACTGAAGTTCCCTTGCTTCGGCATACAGTGCTGTCACCATCTTTAGGATGAAGCCCAATAAATAGCCACTAAAATTTTATGTAAAGGAAACAAAAACAACAAAAAGAAACTATAATATTTCTGGAATAATGAGTTATACAGCAAAATTTGTATTAACAAGAAAATACTGGATCACAACATTTCCAGTTACCTGGGATACAATACATGTTATGTAAGTAAGATCTGAATATCGTAGGTTTTTGTGATACTAGAGGTAGCAATTGTAATGCATGAAATACTGCACGTATGTTCAAGGACAGATTTCACGTGATCCATGTGGCTTTCATGCATTGCCAATGCTGGGGCCCCACTGCGACAGGCACTGTCTGTCTCTTCCAGGCCATTCTTAATGGCATTCATCTATCAGCAAACAGTTCCATATGAAGCAGCATGTGTCCCTAAACCTTCCTTCAATGACTTGTAACACTCTTTGAGCACTTCTATCCAACAAAACATGAAATTTTATTGATGTTCTCATGACTGCCCAGAAGAAACTTCCTTGTGGTCTTTACCAATTCATAGCTAAACAGCCTTTGACATTACAAAGACAGTGCACCTTTGTAACAGCAGCAATAATGCCACTTGTGCCACACACGTGACTTGAGTTCAGTCATATGAAGCACTGCACTCTGCTGCCACCATACACAAAACTTGTGAAATTACCCACATACATACATATATGAAGAACCAAACCTAGTAATCATGCCAATGTGCTCCATGTAACCTTCATTTTGTTCACGCTCATGAATGGGAAGCTGCTGCCATTCCTCTGCCTCCCTCGCCATCTGCATCTGTCGCAACTGTGCCATGTTGGAAAGGGCGTCATCCAGCAGAAACACGGCATCATTCATCAAAAGGTTTACAAACCTTAGAAACAATGGTGGAGTAACTGCTTCCATATTTGCTTCAGCTTCTGCTGCCAAGGCTCTGTAAATTAAGGCAGGATGCACTTACATGTGGGTTCAGTTAACATTCAGTAAAACACTTCTCACAGAAACTCATGAACAAAATCTAAGAATTAATAAATGAAATACAAATTCACACTTTTGTGTGAAGTTCTCACAACATTCAGTATGAAGCACACTAGCCCCAACAAATGACACATGTTGTCAGGTAGAAATTTACTGGCATTTCAGAGGAACCTGCTTCCTCAATCTTCAGGGTAGAAGAGGTTTCTTCTACCCTTGTAATGGTAGTGGCAAACAACTTTGCAGACTGTTGACCAGGAATTCCCAGCAGTCATTTCACCTATTATTTTACATTCTGAAAAAAAGTCACCAAACCAAGAGTTGCATACTTTTCTAATGCCTAGTGCTTCACAACCTGACAGCAAGTGACACTAGTGTTTCCCAACTGTGGTATGTACCATTAAAATACATGAAATTTAAAAGAAATATATCTGAGCCATATCAAAAGCAGTCTTTTATAAAAATACAAAATAAATGTACAATGTGTCCAACAGGCAGGTACCTAAAGTAAAACCTTCCCCTCGGGGATATGAAAGTGGTTGGCCCTGAGTAAGAGTAACTATGTTAAGTATGACACATTTTATATAACTTCCGATGTATAAAGAGCTGAAAGAAACATATACAGATGGTCCTCAACTTCCATATAGCCTACATGGTTGTACATTTTAAACTCTCACCCCTAATGTCATTTGAATGCTGAATTAGGACTTTCATACACTGCTGACAAACAAACATGCAAAATTCAGCCTACGGATCAGTCAGTCACAGCTACCTTCAAGTGGTATTACATGAGAAGAGTAACCAGCCAGGCCATCAAGGCAACTGACATGGCAGGTGGACCTATTCTGAAATAATTCTGGGAAGGGTATAATATCATCTGGAATGCAATGTACAATACTGGAGACTCCTGGGTTTAAATAAAGGAATCCACACTGCAGGGTTGCTGGAAGAGGTTATGAACAGATTTGGTGCAGAATTTGAAAGGTTCTGAGGAGAATCCTGAAGATACAATAAAGGAAACTGGTCAGGTGAATGAAATGAACTTGAGTGTCAGCACTGAAGATGTATGTCATGCAGCTTTTGCAGCCACAAAATTCAATAAAATCTTCTCAAGCAGACAGTCACATCAAGATGTGAAAGTTCTCCAACATTTCAGGAAGTGACTCTGTCCCCATCTTCAGGGTGCTACTGATAACTTGGTGCCCTCCATCCAGTATACATACTTCCATTTGGCCTGAATTCGGGATGGAGTGTCAGCCAATCAGTTAGTGGGTTGAGTCAAGATATCAATGAACTTGGCCTAAGCTGTCTATAAAAGGCTCTGCAGATTGTTTTTGCATGTTAATTGTCAGCTGCCATGTTTGGCTTAACGTGAAACCAGCCTCTCTGTTAAAATTTCTGGGATGTAATTGTATCTCTATAGCTTCCCCTACGATCCCTGTAGGTGGGTGTCCTGGTCAGTGTACATTTTTTTTCTAACTGAATTTTATATTCTGTGTTTTGTAGGTGTTCTGCTACAGCAGATTTTTCTGACTGGCCATGACATAGGTGTCTTATATGTACCTTACGTCTGATTTCATCAGCAGCACCCCGAAGATGGGGACAGAGTCATTCCCTGAAACAATGGAGAACTTTCATAACTTGACACGGCTGTCTGCCCAAGAAGATTTTATTGAGCACTGAATAAGCAGATGAATTAACTGCATCTTATTCAAAGCTGATGTTGAATGAAGATTTCATTGACACATAAGAGAAAAAATAAGACAGGACACAACCTGAAGGCGAAGATGATGACTGTCAAAGTCCTCCAACTAAGACTCTGATGGTGAAAGAAATCAAAAGAGCCTCCGATCACCTTGAACAGTTCTCATATTCTTATAATGCAAGAATGTGATCCAAATGCAGACACATTCCCAAATATGTAGTGCCATTGCTAAAGATACACCTTGCTACCAATTCCTGTAGCAAGAGGGGGGGAAAAAAAAAAGGCTAGCATTCAACTTTTTCTTGACCAGTTCTTCAAGAATGGTGATAAGATACCATCATCAAATACTTCTTCTCAGCATTAAATTAGCTACTCTTTGGAGATCAGCTCTGTGTGTAATGGTAAGAATGTTAACAGTCACCCTTGGTTGAAATCATGCATGAATGTAATGTAATTGTTGGCACAACTGTTTTGATTACTGCCCATAAATAGGAATTTTCATGTACTTTTAAGCAATGGCAATTAAGCCCCCTTATAACATGTAAGTCCATGGCTCAAATTTCATACATTTTAACTCTTGTATGCATTTTCATGAACAAATTGCATACAAAAGTTGGCAACTGCCAGTACGCACAAGTAACAATAAAGGTGTCACGTACTTACTGAAAACATTCTACTTGTTCTTCCATCTGCCACAAATAACCCATCACAATGTACATTGGCCGGCGATAATTGAACTTCTGCTCAAAAGCTACACTTTGTCCAGTCATTTCAATTGCCACAAAAACATCCAAAAGACTCCTAACAATCTAAAATAACAAAATAATGAAAACATAAAATGAATGTACTTCCTATTACAGTCTCTGACAAATATGAATAAACTCAACATTTCAAAGAATGTGGCCTCATAAATGCATAAAACACTAAACATTCCCCTTGAGGCCACTGTAATACAAGTTTGTCTCCAAGCACCCTGTGGTTGTCTGACATGTGGGAATGGATTTGCTGCCTTCTGTAATAAAACAGCACCACCAACTGGTACATCAACAGGCCATATATGCTATAAACATTTATTATGACTACATTTTATACTCTCACATTCACTGTTTCCATCCATGCCTAACTCAGATATTCACTTGTGGGCTAATGGATTGTTATGCCTCAGTATGACAAGACTGCCTGTATAGCTGACACAGTAAAGCCAAGTACTTTCACATTTAAGAAAATGTGGAATGGCATTCAAGTCCTTTATAATGCCCAGCTTCTCCTCCGTTGAAAGCAGTGCACATTTTATGCTGGGTTTTATGTAGCAGCTATGCTGATCATGTGCTCAGTAATTAATGCACACAATAAAACCTGTACACACATATACAACGTGAAGTAAACACAAATTGTGCACACAGAATAATTCAGATTCTTGGCACAGCCACAACATTTCCCATTAAACCTATGTTTCTGCTCAACGTCAATTACCCACATGCCAAGAAGTTGTGACTCTTCAATTACAAGTTTTGTAAAAATGCAGTGACAAGATGCCAACTGTTCTGTGCCTGAATTCCCTTACCAGTTCCGAGCAGCAATACAAAAACTGATGAGCTCTGAAAGGAAAACATATTAAAAATGGCAAAGCATGTGTTAATCATACAGGGAAATTTTGGTACTAAATTATTCTAATATTTAATGCAGAAAAATGTCTAAGCTGTCTTAAAACGAGTGTCACTTTACGAAGAAGTGTACTAGTAAGACTCCTATTATATGAATTAAATGTTCACAGGGAAATGTTTCCTAACATGTGACAGTATTTAGAACTTCCAATAATTTTCACAGATATAACTCATTGCAACCAGTACTTCCATCCATTTTTCTAAATACTAACTTCATGGCCCGTTACACCAATCCAGTCTAGGACCAGGGTTCCAGAGGTGGACTATGTTGAAAGGTGGGACTACTTGTATGTAACATTAGACAATACGAGCACATATCTGAAATACCCAGCTCAACTCCCATTATGTCCTAAGATTCAAATCTTCTTTACTATATACCTGTTTCCTGTGTGCATGTGACCTGAAAAGCTTTTCTCTATAAAAGCTGCCAAGAGGGTTTGGATTCAAAGCAGTCTGCTCTTCACTGTGATGTGGAAGGAGTGATTCCAAGCATTCAGCCATACGTGCCCGCAGATGTGGGTTTCGCATCCTCTGCGGAGAACCCATGAACACAAGCACCTGAGTCATTAGGGGATTTAGCAGGGCAAAACCTTGTTCTTCCAATGTCACTGAGCTGAAGCGACATATAAAACTCAGGAAGCTGGCCAAATTTTCTGTAAGGAACTCAGGCACACAGCTGTAAGAATAAATGATTTATATACTACACGTTTCATTAACCAATTTAAGCCCTGTCCATTACATAAATGTCACATACACAACTTACTCAGATTAGAACCAACACATAAACTCCACATCCCATTCCTTAAAATTTCTTACTCATATGACAATTTTAAGTTCAAAACACTAATGTAGTACTTACAAATATAAACACAGTACTTAAAGACATTTCAGTTAAATAACTAAACAAAGGAAGTTCTGTTTACTATCAGACCACAGCTGTAAGAAAATGTGTACTGTACTAATTACAGAGAACGTCTGTTATGTGAACAAAATCGGAGCATTTTTATTAGTTACATCCATGCGAGTTTTTACATATTTGAGACAGTGTAGCCAACAATTCTGTCTTTCTGGGATATAACAATGTGTCACATCCCAGAACAAAATCCTCAACTTAAGTCTGCCCTGTCTTGTACAATGCAATCATACACACAATTTTACCTCAGTGTTGCTGGAACCTCTTCTGGCAAAGGAAATTCAACTGTCCTAAATTGAGTAGGTGAGTAAGATTTTCTTGAAGAATGATCAGAGTTCACATCCATTGTGACCTGCACCAACCAAACAGCAGTAGCTACAAGAAGCTGTGCTGTCAACTTTAAAGATTGCGGTTCTAACAGTGCTGCACGAACAGACAAGTACCTGTACAATAAAATACAACACATTTATGCTACTTTTATAAAACTGCACTGGCAAATGCAGTTTACATATTATGTCTGCTTTACATTTATGGAGTAGTGTACATGCCAAACTAGGGTACTATTGATGACCGGGGTTCAAGGGGAACTTTTGGGGGGGGGGGCACCTGTGAAGGCCAACTCTGCAGCCAAAAGAGATTCCTGTACAAAAGGTGGTGGGATCTATACGCAAGAGCAAAGTGACTGGGGCGTGAAGGTGACCACACACCTCCATTCAGTGCCAAGGTCAAGAATGTGTCACCTACTTATCTCTATCATATTTTGTCACAGGGTGGTGCTAAATTATTTAATTAAGCACAGGGATAACTTTATCCTTACTCACTGCCACAAAAACACACATTTTCCTTTACTTCAAATCAACAATGCACATATTTCAAGTCATGATAGTTAGATAGCAAGGTGACCGTAATACACAATTATGCCATAACATTACCCTTCCATTCAATTCTACATAAACTGTGCAGTTTAAAACGGATTTCAATAAACTATAAAATCAACCACTGATGCGTATCCTTGTGGAGGAAAGCTAGCACCATAGCTACCCTGGAAACTGTTTACTGTAGTATTCCAATACATAACCAACATACTCTGGTGGAAGAACTAATCAGGAAACAAACTATGTATGTCCATTCTTATCTCCCTCCACTACTATCCAATCTTACCATCCACCTACGAGGTTGGAAACATGAGGCTCAAACTCAGATTTTATAGAATGAAAAGTTGTTAATGCTTGGCACACATACATTCCCATTGAGAAGTGGAAGGCTCACATACACACACAACTGCAGATGGCAGTATAATGCCTTCTAATGCCAGCCTATACCACAAGTCTTCTCCTCATTCAGTTCCAAAGCACAAAACAAGCACGGCACAATAGTCATGGCACTCTACAAACAGCTACTTTAAACTAGTAAAATGAGACACTGTCATCACCTGCATTAACTTGGGGTATAGGTGACTCCATTTGTATGCAACATAAATCCATCAAGGAACGTAACATGAGCATCTATGATGCCATAAGCTGCTTTACTTTTGGTAAGCAAACTTATAGTAATTTCATAACTTGTTAACAATTGTCAGCTATTATGTTGTACTCTTATTCATCCTCTTCTCTAATATACGGCACTTACACAGTTACAGTTATTAACACCACATTACTCATGATCACCTGCCCTCGACACTCAAACAATGCTGGTCTTCTGAGATGTTATGCCATGTTAACTGGTAAACAGTTAATAATATTTGGAAGGATCACAGTGCCTCTGCAATGCCAGTTAACTATTTACCAACTCACATGGTGCAATATCCACAATACATTGATCCTTAACCATACCCACATTTATACTGAACAGAACACAACACAACGCATGAAAATTTACTTATAGTCCACAACTAAGCCACTGACACAGAACACACGAGGGTGAATCAAAAAGTAAAGTCAATTTTTAAATTACGCAGTAACCAGGACAGAGAGGAGCTGGCGCATTGCGCAGTACTGACAATGCCTGTTGAAGAGTTCAGCCATGTGCAGTACAGCACTCTGCCTTCAGTCAAGTGGCAGCAACAAGGTTGAAAACATGGACTCCTTTGCAAGACTGCACCATCAAAGAACTACGTGGCGTAGTGCGGTTTCTTTGGGCAGAAGGAGTGAAACCTGTGGAAATTCACCATCGTACGTTGGCTCAGTATGGACAGTGCACCATGAGTCAACGGAAGGTTTATGAGTGGGTGGAAAGGTTTAAATCAGGTCGAACACGTGTTACTGATGAAGGTCGTTCTGGTTGGCCATCAACATCACGCACACAAGACCACATCAACAGGGCAGATGCCATGATTAGAGAAGACAGATGGATAATGGTGTCTGAAGTGGCTGCACATTTGGATATCAGCTATGGATCCACATATGCCACACTGCACGATGATCTGGGATATGGGAAAGTCTGTGCACGGTGGGTTCCCAAGGAGCTTACTGTTGTGTACAAGTGACAGCATGTGGAGGTTGGGACCCAGTTCGTCAGACGGTATGAAGAAGATCAGAGTATCCTGGAAAGAACTGTCACTGGTGACAAGACATGGGTGCATCACTATGATCTGGACAGCAAAAGACAAAGCATGGAATGGAGGCATCCCTCCTCTCCAGAGCAGAAAAAATTCAAAAGACAGCCTTCCGCCAAGAAAGTCACGTTAACGCTCTTTTGGGACACGCATGAACCTATTCTGGTGCATTTCCAAGCGCATGGGCAAACAGTGAACAGTACTAATTACTGTGCAATGTTGCAAAATGAACTTAAACCTGCAATTTGCAAGAAAAGAATAAGAATGCTGTCCAAAAAAGTCTTATTGCATCATGACAATGCACATTCTCATACAGCAGCAGCGACAGTAGAGACAGTGCAACAACTGGGCTTCAAACTTCTTCAACATTCTCCTTACAGCCCGGATTTGGCGCCAAGCGATTATCACATCTTCAGTCCTCTGAAGGAGGCATTGCGCAATTGCAGATTCACTTTCGATGACAAAGTGAAGAAAGCGGTGCACATCTGGCTTTGAGAGTAGCCGTAAAGCTTCTTCTCCACAGGAATACAGAAACTAGTTGAACGATGTAACAAATGCATTGTGTTGCAAGGGGACTATATAGAAAAATGATATGTAAAATTGGTCACAGTTACTTCTATTAAAGCCATTAAATGTATTTTACCTTTACTTTTTGATTCTCCCACGTATCATGGTAGAGAACAACATGAATACAGGGTACATAGTCATTAAAAAAAAATCAGACCCATGACCATTTTTACATACATGTTTTATGATAACAAACAATCTTTTTATTGAAGCAAATTATTGTACACAGCAAGAGTGAGATAACAGATACTCTTCTAATGCTGGTTTACATACTTCTACTGTCTTGACAAACTTTAGATGAGAGAAGGAAGAATATTCAACAACTTCAATCCCAAAGAGCAAAATCCTTTTTCATACTGACAGTAATTACAGTATTCTACATATAAAGGTTATTGCAAGTATATTGCACACAACCAAAACAGTACAAAAATTTCTACACTGTCTGCAGCAAATGATGATACTGGAAGTACTTGCTGGTTAAGGGCAAGAATAATTAAAATTCATAAATATTTCCCTGCAAGGGACTCTTAGTGTCCAGCTTTATTGCTGTGAGTCTAATTAAAAATCTGAAACAGACTTCCCTCCAGAATGTGATGTGGCAAAAAAAAAAAGTGGTAACATAACTGAAACTTTCACATTTACTTCACTTGCCAGTTCAAGTCTTGTGACAATACTTGCCTTGTCTTGTCTCTTTCCATACGTTCGCCAAAAACTTGGACCACATGTGAATTTGCACCACCCTGGTTTTGAACATCAATGTAGGCACGTTGCATACGGGCCAAGTCCTGATTTAACCTTATCAGGTGTTCATATGTGACTCTGAACCCTAAATCCAATGCTTTATGGGCCATGTAAAAACATTCACTCACAAAGCCATAAGTTTCTGATGATGGACGAGGAGTATCCTCTGCAGATGGTATGAGGCATGTCTCTGAAGCCAGCTTCTTCATATGAACACCCTTTGAATGCATCTCAGCATCACCACTGACTTCAGAAGCATAATATGTGGGATCAACAAGCAATAACTTCGTATCTGCAGGGTCAGCACAAAATGGTTGGCACAAGCGTAATAGAACACAACCAAGGTTGAGCATAAATCCATCAGAAACGCATTCTAATACCCCTACATTCAAAACATGGGAATTCCAAAGCTTTCCTCGGCCCACATTTGCATGTAAACAATCTGCAACCCAGCACAAGGTCTGGTGTCGAACTTCACTTGAGCATTTTAACAAAGCATGAAATATCTTATATAAATTCTCTGTTACTACATCAGTAGCAGTCCATATGTTTCCCTCTGTAATACTAGCTGCTTGCAGTAATGCTTTCTCAAAAAACTCATAAGACCCATCCGGTGTTTTAGGTAAGCAAGACATACATAAAATTGAACCTAACAAGGTGTTGGCATATGACCTGCCTAAACGTGAATCCTTTGGTGTACTGTGAAGTATAAGAACTGAACCCAACTGACTTCGGCAAGCAAATAAATGCAGTAAACTGAAGTACACGCGGTTAAATGTGAAAAGATTACTTTCAGAAAAACCCTTGTGAATGAAATCCAGTAGTGGGGAAAACGCAAGAAGAAGTGTGCCTACAGCATTCACTTCACCATCATCGAACACAAACTGTTGAACTAATCCATCAAAGAACACATTCAAATCTGCCTTTGAAATACTGTCATCACTGACCAAACGCAAAATCTGTGTATTAAGCTCTTGTGATTCAAACAACTCTGGTTGTTTTAAGGCTGTGGCCGCATTTCTCAGCACTAAATTTAACATCTGAGATAGAATCTGCTTACGACCACTGTTCTCAACTTTTGCTTTCATACTGTGAAGTCTCCTGTGGCATTCAAACAGATACGTAATGACTTCTTTCTCTGTAGCATGCGTATCAACTCGTGACAAATCCTCGCCATCATAAACATTTCTACCAATAACATGTTCCCTTGGTTCTTCCAACAACAATCGTTCGAAAAGGGCCTGTCCGAGAGTTTCAATATCAATCCAGTCCTGAGGTGCGATAGTTGCGGCCAGTTCTTTGAGGAAAACTACCTTATTTATTACGCCAACCGTGTCATTATGAGCATGATTTAACGTCAGACGGAAAACGTCTTCTACTAACTTATTCACTTCCAAACATTCCTTAGCTTGTACAGATATCGACGAGTCTTCTAAATCACCTACTACACTGTCAGCTTCAGGTAGGCCTTCATCTATATTACCGGCAGGAGTTAAAATCTCAAACTGCTGCTGAGTGAACGTTTGGACCTCATTCAAAGAACTGAAGAGAGCTGAGAATGGATTACTTCCCAAGTTTTCCGACATTCTTACAAACAGTAAATGACATTCCACATTACATCACATTCAGATTTGTGGAAAGGAAAAATGACATAAAATTACTGTCCAACATGCATACACTCTACAATCGATGTCAATACAACGAAACGCACTTTCCGTCTAAACAATCACCGTATCACACTCGTCACACCTCACGCCGTGTATCGTCTCTTTTTTTTCCCCGTATTTACAAGTAACCCCGGATGTGACGTACTTCGTATCAAGGTTTCAGTGGCACCAAAGAGCGACCAGTCAGCGAGAACATTATTATACACTCATCAGAAAGCGTATGATGAAAAGGCTATAAGTCATGCTCCGACATTTTTGCACCAATTTCACCAACAGGAACTTCAATTACAGCTTTTCTATGAAACTTTTCTCTTTACTAGAAACCATTTCACCTACTAATCCCAATAGCCACTGCCCTGTTATGTATACCACTTGACATGTCATATTGGATAAAACTGTATCTTGCATGTAATATATATTCTCAAAAGTCGTTCCACGTAAAGCAATAATAAGAGGATGTAATTTGGGCTCTCGGTTCATCTGGGGGTACGGCACTACAGCAAGTTTGGAAACGTCAGGCAACTAGTGACCTGTGACGCGGCATCACACCTCAGAGGAGCAGCAATCTTAACAACACCGTTATCAGAGACGGATGCGGATCTTCGGATTCCATTGAATAAGAGGAATTTCTTTGCTTGTTCAGTAATAACTAAGAGCGAACTAGTCAAGAAATCAAAATGAACTGTACAACACTAAGTTTTAATACCAAAACAACAAATACTGAGCACAGGTCTGTATGTGCAAAGGTCAACCGCACGAGACTCTCGGCATATTGTTTATTTATTTATTTATTTACACTTCAATCGATCCAAATAGGTTTGAAAACATGCTGTAGAGAGAACAAGTCTAAATGAGTAAAATGTGCCACAAAACAATTACAAAGAAGGATTACATTATTACAAATATGAATAAGATAAATCTTCGAATTTATGACAAGAAAAATAACAGCCGGAAAACGGAATAGGAAAACATAATAACAATTATTTATTAACTAAAACATCGCGGGAAGTTCCATACAGCATTATCAATAACAGCATGATCAGCTAATTACATTTTTTTTTACTTACAGTAAAGTATTCATCTAATGAATGAATGGAATTTCTATGGAAGAAATATTTTAAGACTGGTAATTTTTTGGGCGGGTGGGGGGGGGGGAAGATTAGAGAATATTTATGTCAATATTTATTCCTAGAAATTTAACATGTAACTTGTTGGATATTAATTTATTGTCATACCCAAACTTCGTACAATAGCCGGGTTATTCTTGGTTATTAAGTAAATATATTGCGTTTTCTCAAACTTAAATGAGAGAAGATTACATTTAAGCTATTTATTTATAAGTTCGAAAATCGTATTAATAGCCGGGTTATTCTTGGTTATTAAGTAAATATATTGCGTTTTCTCAAACTTAAATGAGAGAAGATTATATTTAAGCCATTTATTTATAAGTTCGAAAACTGTGTAGGTATCCTAATTGCATTTAGTGAGGTTGGAATTTGCATCATTATTGGTATGCGATGAAATAACCTTCATGCTGCAACATATATATCTATTGACTCTTGTGCAGATCGTTATCCTTTACTTAGTTGTGCTATATCTATATCTGTTTTTAGTTGCTGACCGCCGTTCATTAGCTGACTGTGATCTTCCACATTAGTTGGCGGTTTTTCCCACGGATCAGAGGTAGATGGATTAAAGCTGGTGGCTTTAACCAGTTTGGCGGTCTCCCACTGTTTTCGACTCTAGGTGTGTGTAGAAACCATGTTCTGTGGTAGAAACTGTTATGAATTATAAATTGTCAATCGTTGACCACGGAATGTTGCCACCAATTACACATTCAGGCACAGAAAATACTCATCTACGTATTACCACGGATTAGCTCCGTCTGCAGTGCTACTCAGTGCAGGAAACTGTAGTGCGGCTTGTTATTTTGTAAGTAGGTTACAGCGTATTCAATTCGATTTGTGGGTATGGACTTAGGTTACGTTAATGGAAATTTTGTGATAATCGAGTTTTTCACACCGGTTTGCTGATGATTCAGGTGTTAATGGGTGCAAGTATTGTTGGGCAAGTAATTCAGACGTTTCGAAGGCACCAGCGTTCTGAAATGTCGGGAACCACTCATCCAACGGCACTGCGTCCCATGCATTAAGACATTAGACATCATACGTAACTCTTCCGTCTTTTTCAGAAGGCGACACAAGAATTGACCTGCAAGTCATTTTGAAATAACCTCAACGGAGTGCCAGTGTTTATTATAAAATGGGTGTGAATGTTGACGATGTTGTTGTCCCAGGTGATGTAATTCAAGTTCCTAATGGAAATGACAAAGAAAAGTTCATACTTGGGCCAGGATTGCAACATCACGTGGACCAGATTTTGGTTACAACAAGCGGTGTTCTGAGGAAGAAAGCATCCAATGTATATTGGGTAGATAGCCATCAAAAGAGATACGTTCCAGTAAAAGGAGAAACTGTCATAGGTGTAGTAGTAAACAATTCAGGAGCTATTTTCAAAGTTGATATTGGGTCTAGTGAACAAGCGTCATTATCATATTTGGCTTTTGAAGGAGTGACAAAGAAGAATAGGCCTGATATTAAAATTGGTGATGCTGTCTTTGCAAAGTTACTTCAAGCGAATAGAGTCATGGGGCCAGAATTGGTGTGTGTTGATTCATTTGGAAAGAGAGGTAAATTGGGTGTTCTCCAGGATGGTTTTATCTTTACATGTAGCATGAATCTGATACGAAAAATGTTAAACCCACAGTGTACACTGCTCAAGTTGTTAGGAAGTAAAATTCCATATGATGTTGCACTTGGAATGAATGGTAAAATATGGCTAAAAACTAAATCTATTAAAGAAACTATTGGAATTGGAAGTGCAATACTAGCTGCAGAACATTTGACAAATGAAGAAATCATTCCCATGTGTAATGATATTATAAACAGTCTGAAAGAAATGAGAGGGGAACTATGATTTCTTAAGAGATGAACCAGTTTTTCAAGCAGGGTCTGTAAATGGATGCTGATGTTTCAGTATGTGCCATTTGTACCACATGTGTAAAGCTAGTTATATGAGAAAGGAGAAGTTAGAACCAAACACATGGGCATATGGTTGTCAAAATGACAATGATAAATTTAGCTGCCGAAATTCTGGCAATCTATATATTCTTGCAGCCAAGCCCTCTGAAAGCATAAACCATGTTACAGCTCAGAGCCATTTAGTTCAGTGTCTTTGGCATGCATTAAGGTATCACTGAATTTCTAAACTGCATATTTTGTAGGTACAAGATTAAACATGAGCACTCACTAAATTTATGCATATTGGACTTCAGCCAGTTTCTGAGTATGTGGGTCATGAAATAATCATTTGCATGCTGATTTGACATCTATGTATGTATTTCATTAAATCCTTAACAGTGTCACCTTTGTTTTTTTTTAATGTGTGCTTATCTTTTATTTCTTACTCGTGGAGTAAGACAAAGTCATTTGTGAAATTTGAATTGTGGCTTAGAAAGGTCAAGAAAGGCTAAACTAATTACCTGTTACTACAATGGGACTTCCTGGAAAAATACAAAACCATGTCAAGCTATAATAAATATTGTATCTTTGCTAACACAACCACAGGTGCCTGCAAAGTGTACCTGCCACTGTGACTCAATTGCAGTATGGCTGTTTATTGAAGGCATCTCATGCTATAAGTTTTACTAAATTGAAATGATCCTGTTCAGTTGGCTGTAGAGTAGTTGGCCTTTTAATGATTGAACAAAATACAATACACTCATAATTATGTGTTGTCACTGTTTCTTGTATACTTATACCAAAACTGTGTTATAGTGAAAACAGTTTAAGTAGATAGGTAATTGCATATGATGATGTTGCATCCCTGTAATTGTAAGTCATGATTCCAGAATACGGACTTTCAGTTTCAGTACTTCATTTCTGGACATAATACAATTAGGTACAGTACTCCTCCAAAGGTTCCTGCACCGATTATCTGAAACTCACTCTACTGCTTTCATTTAACACACTTGAAAGATGCTAGTTTTTTTACACTAAAAGTCTGGTAGGAACAGAAAGTGTGATAGACAGTATTACCATACAATATGCTGCAGTTTTTTAACTACCATGCTTGTCAGACAGGTACTGAAAATAGTTGGACTCAAAGCAACAGGAAGTTTAACACCCTATATGTGATAAACTAATACTTCTTTGTGAACTACAGAGACATGGTGATACAATTTTGGCAGCAGAATCACCTTTCCTTTACAGTAATGAAGGGTGGCCCCACCACCAGCCTAAAACAGATGCATTTCTTGAGACTGGTAGGTTAGTGCAGAATGAGTATACATACAAGGCCAGTGAAAATACTTGTAATGCATTACAAGAATGGCCAAAGAATGCATCCCATGAAAGTTACTGGCCTACAGGCTTCATGAAATACAGGACTTTCAATATTACATTACTAGTTCATGTAATTTGATTGGAATGGACCCTGTTTGTAGACAGCATGTAACAAATCTGCTCTGTATGCTGGGATCCCAATTCATGTGCTGATACAAAGGACCCCTCCTAGTACTTAATGTGTGCAACCTCTGCAGCACTCTAGGCCTAAATTGAACTTTGGGGTTTTAAAAGCAATTCTTTGAAGGATCTAAGCAGGGTAACATCACCTTACAAACACTACATCCTGACCACATTCAATATGGAGGTGCCAAACAGATGTGTCAGCTTATGGACACAAGTCTTCTACTGCCAGTCTTAATATTAAGACTGGCAGTAGAACCAAATATTCAATGTAACTGTCACCAGTGTCTCTCCATTGCACAGGATCAACCTCTATAGTCCACATTACCAAGCCAATTTCCTTGGGACCTGTTAATATTATCTCCAGTCTCAATTCTACATAGTTGCTGGAGAGACCAAAACGGAATTTCAGATAAACGTTCATGTAGATCCCATTAATCGTAAATGGTTAAAATATTACTACTTAAAATGTACATTTGTTTTATTATGTCTGGGGCATAAGGAAGGTGGGGCAGGATGAGGGTTAGTTCTAGGCAGGTAAGTGAAACAGTTTTTGAGCTTCTCGTGGCAGTGTTGCTGAAGATTCAAATTATCTGGGATTGGATGCTGTGTTGGACAACACCACATTCTAGAAGGCCTGAATCTTCAGTCAACAATGCTGTTTCATGCAGAGAAGGTAAGATTAATGTACACTGCTTCCACTTGAACCTGTCATGCATTGTAGTTCATGTGTGTGTTTGTCTAATTATAAAACACTTGTCTGCAAGACTTGAGGTTCTCATTGGTGTCTTCTGATACAATGCACTGTTTGCTTGTTCAGGGCAACAAGGTACAATGTCCCAGTGGACTTAAATCTTGACGTTTATGCCTGTTGTGTTATTCAGCCTAACCAGACTTTAATGTGCCAACATAGAATCATCTCCACCACAGTATGCCTTAACAGTGTCACCTTGCAAGTTGGTGGAAATGTAAGAGGAAGCATAACATACCAATACTCAAAATCTAACACCTGCAGGTTTAGCTTATTTAGATATCAAGTGTAGAGCAAGAAGCATCACTTCCCACCCTTTCTGATACTGTATTAACTTGAATACAAGATGAGGATTTTCCCTTTAAATATGTGAGGTTCTCTTAAATTCGTGTATGAAGCGCTGAACCAGATTGCTGTGAACCAGACCATGGCCTGTGCTGCTAATCATGCGAGATCTGCACTCTTCCGAGATATTACGCAGCGTAGAGTGGTAATTACTTACCGACATTGTGGGACAACCTACCCCATCTTCAAGGGTGAAGAAATCCAAGAGGGTTCACAGCATGACTGAAGTTAACAAATTTTTTTTGGAATTTTGTGCATTATCTAATTTGTTAAAGAAGCTCCTGACCTGCTGCATCACAATTAGATTGAGTTATTCTCCATCACTGGGCATCATAGAAACATTAACTTGTTAAGATATGTACCTGAGAACAGATCTAGTCCAAGGGTAATAAGTGGAATGTGTATATTGAAAAATTAACTACAAGGCTCCAAAATAAAACCTGGACTAATCCACAAAGTAAAAACCTAAAAAGGGCCATGAACTCAGACTTATCAGCCCATAGACATGACACAAAATCCATTACACATGTATTTAAATTCTTAACACCATCTGTGGAGAATACTGTAAATCTGCATGGGATGAAGTTACATTTAAAAACCAAGAAATATAAAATGTAGTATGTAGTCAATGTGGATTGTAATGGTATGACAGCGTATCTCACGGAGGCGAATGTGAAGGGTTTTAAGAAGTGCTGTATATCCAATGCAGTGAATGGAACTGATGATATGCTGTAGTATGTCAGTGAGGATGGGAATTTTTGACGCAAGTGTGAGGAAGATGAGGGCACCGATTGTGAAGATGGATACAATGACGCTGATGGTAAACATTCTGACAGGCTTTGTGAATCAAATAGTAAAAATATTTTTCCTCGGCAGACATTTCATTTTTGGGGGCTGTCGTAGATTTGAGTCATCTTCCTTTCGGGTACATTCGGTATTTAGTATTGATTATGCATCAACCCCCCCCCCCCCTTCCCCGTGCAATGATACTGACAGCAATTTCCTGTATTTGTTCCAAAGCATAATATAATATTGCCTGGAGAAAAATCATGGCAAGTAGGGGACTGTATTCTAGCTACCTACTCATGATAGGAAGTATCTTAGATGGATAAAACATGTAAATATATTTGCAACTAGATTCATCCTTCACATAAATTGAACTGAAAGCACTCAACAGTATTCAGTGACTAAATATACATATGGCAGGTACAGTCAATAAAAATATATACATCTGCCACTGCCATGGCGGGGAAAAAATTAACATCCACATGTAAAAACCATGTCACATACCAGGAAGTGCTCTGTACTGTTTTCCATTTAACTTAAAACCTGCAAATTTCAATCTTAAAGTCTTACACAAATTCTCTTATATCCTACAACACTATCACCTTCCTACTTGCATAAGGGAACCTTATTTTATTTGTACAATCCTAGGCAATCCTAGACACAGATTGTGTGTCTTAAGGCTGTAATATAGATGATAATCATAATCATTATTTGAATGTGATGCAGTACACTGAAGTGCACACACCCACAGCTGTTACAACTATTCTGAAAAAATATAACATTATGCACGCTTTGTCTCAGTGCATGGTGCTGTCAGCCCACTTATTTCCAGGTACATGAAAGTATTAAGTTCTACTACATTAGCAGAAATGAAGGCTTTGCACACCCACAAATACAATTCTTATGGGTATCAATGAAAACAGCAAATTAATTTGCTTTTAGGTTAATTCATAAAGCAGCTGCACAAAGAAGTTATTAGCTTCATCACAACTGTCTCGCCCCTAACAGAACTACCAGTGGATGAATTTTCATAAAATTCTGTATTGTTTTATTGTTAACATATGTAAACAGCCCATTTCTGGTTAAAAGTGGACAAAGGAACTGATACTGTGTGTGAGGACCTACATACATTTGTCTTATCTTGTCATTTACAATAGGGTATCCACTGTTAGATATTAAAGAAATATTTCACATTAAAAAAACAAGGTTCAATCAACTTGTCTTGTTACAAACAAAAAATAAAACACAATTCATAAGAGGACAGGATGTTCGCAATCTTAGTCTGTCCTCCCCAAAATGTAGGTTTCATATATTTCAACATAATATGAGCCAATGGACGCAGTCCATACATACAGTAAATGACCTCAAATGTGATTTAACACTTTCAGATCTTCAGAATTTTATATCCAAGCAATACAAAAATTATCCCAAGTTAAATAGTTCTTGTCCAAACTGGAGTGACTTCATGTGTTGTTTTGAGTTTACTGACTGAAGTAGGTCAATATGAATATTGCCAAAACATGGCTCTTTGAGAAACAGATCAGAGAGTTGGTTCTAGAGATTTAGAAGGCCAAGCTTAAGGCTTCCACAGACTATCGATCTTCCAAAATCAGTTTATATTCTGTTAGAAGCACCTCTGGTAGTCCAAACCATACCTCTTGCAAACCCAGAAATATTACTTTTAAAAAATTGCATTCTTGAGTTATAATAAATCTATGGAACTAACATAAAGGGGGGGGGGGGGAGAA
>Ga0131853_10006391_pt1 | contig 21255 bp, 16 predicted proteins | sample TergutLab28metaG_FD_92764 | JGI IMG/M metagenome (GOLD analysis project Ga0131853, IMG submission 92764) | Labiotermes labralis P1 segment gut microbial communities from Petit-Saut dam, French Guiana - Lab288 P1 (version 2) (version 2) | ecosystem: Host-associated > Arthropoda: Insects >...
GCCAATATCTCCGTAACCATTGAACTTTGGATATAGGTGTTTTGGGTTATATCATTATAGTTTGACCTAAGGAACACTCTCCCGAAGTTAGGTCCTTTCCTCCTGGGACACCCTGTATATATAACAGAATTAGTATGTGTGTGTGTGTGTGTTTGTATATGAAAATAAATATAAATCAAACTGTAATGAACAGAACAACAGCATTCCCTTACTGAGGAAAGGTACCTCCAGACTGTTATTACAGTAGAACTCCTATCCAAGATTTGTCTGGGGACCAGATTTTTATTCCATAAAACAAGAAAAATCTTAAATGGGGGTTGTATCAGATTCAAACAGAAAATTACTGATATATTTGCAAAACATTATATGCACCCTAAATTTAAATCTGGTGATTTTTTCAGCCAATTGCATATTTATATTTTTGTATTTACTTTATGAGACAAAAGATAAAACGTGAAAAATAAACTAGAATTAGATTTTCACTGCACAAGATATTCTGTGCATCCATTCATCTAGCAGCAGATCTGGAAACAGGATAAGAGTAGGTGTTATAAAACATGGCTCTATTTAGAATAACCAGATACTGCAGAGTAAATAAATTGCATGCATATATACCTGGAATGTTACTTTTACAGTAACTAAGGAATGATGTCTGCTTTGTTTGTTGGGTGTGATGCTTGAAGAACAGCTTTCTCCACATGTTCCAAGTCTGGTCAGACTGCCTCACCAAACACAGCAGCTAGGGGTCCCACATCTGCCAATTCTCCATAGCCACCACTTTCTTCACCATTTTCCATGTTCCTCTCACAGACAAAAGTTTTATATTGTCGTGGTGGCCATTGTCACAGAGGTTTCATGTGCCTTCACAAACAGATGAAAATGTAGTCACTGAGTTTGTATTTAGCTTCCTCCATTCTTCCAACCCACCCATCTCATTATATTCCTCAGAGTCTTCGTGACTTGTGAAAATTGAGAGTATGCTACTGCAGTAGTTAACAATCAATTCTGTTGTGGGTTCACTTCCAGTGTGCATAATGATAGCATTATGTGCCACCCCAACTCTCAAAGTAAACATGGATCCTAAATGTAAAATCTAAAACAGTGTAGGGCTTGAATTAAATGAAGGAAAATCCTAAAATAAAAAAAAATTTAATGTATTTATATGGGGTTTTGGCTGGGACCACAAAAAAATGAACCTCAAATGCAGGAAAATCTGAAGTCAAGAAACCTGAATAAGGATTCTCTTGTAATATGCCTGTTCTATCAAGCTGTCTCTCCAGAACTTTTCAAGTTTACAACATGCATATTTTGAAATTATGATATAGGCATTTCCCTCAAGGGCTACAGTGTAAAGGGGCATATCAGAGGAACCTGTCTGTGAAAACTGTTAGCTGGAGATACGATTTGGCAACATTTTCTGTTAAACTTGCAGGTCCATTATAGCAGGTGCCTGGTATAGTTAATGTGGCTTTATGAAATTTGTTTGTGTATGTGCGTGCAGATCCTGCAGTGGCTGCTTTGCCTGACAACAAAAGTTTTGTGCGAGGGGAGGAAATTCAGAACAGCCACTCCTGCAGATAGCTGCCACGTGGAAGCAACACGAGAGAGCTCTTTCACGTCGCCTGGAAGGATTGGCACCCGACGCACACTGCCAGAATACCAGCTTATTGCTTCTTTCGTCATGAGAGTAAAGCTACGTGAAATTCGGGCAGCTCTTAACTGGATTCATAATGCTTAGTGCCATACTCTGTACTGTGTTAGTTTCTCTTCACGATACGCATAATTCAGTTCTGGTAATATGGGACCTAGGTGGCACAACAGAAACTGTAGCATACTAGTAATTAAAATTTCTGTCATGCAGTACATAATTATCACCTGTATTTTTGGTGATCTTTAGATATGAAAGTAACCATTTTAAATTTGATGTTCCACATAATTATTTTACCTTAATTATTTGCACACGCGTTAATATTCAGCTACGTAACTTTGTGTTTGCAAAGCCACTGTTAGCAGGTTGGAAATTATAAGATGGTTACTATTTTGTTGTAAGCTAAAGTTACAAAGTTATGACGTTGTACTTGCAAACTAAGCTACAGGACGCACTTACTGTATCACAAGGTTGGGGGAAATAAAGTAGAATTTGGTTTGCCATGTATTCTCCTAAACTCTTGTTATTAACATCTGATAGTTGCATCGATGTCTGTAGGTAATACTTGTACAGAAAATTTTCTGGATATGTTGGACAGCTAGTAAAGATACACCATGTAATGCAGAATATAGAATACCTGTAAATGTTCTCGGCCCTTTATTAGCGTTACCTAAATCTATCTACTTACAGCCTTTGTAAAGAACTCTTAATAATTTGTCCTGAGTCTGATGTGTCGTTAATGTTCACCTGTTAATTCATTATATTAATGTGTTTAGTAGCCATAATTGTCATTATAGAATAATTGAAATGATCTTAAATGTAAGCTAAGTTTGTTTTAAATTTGGTTTCAGCTAATGAAACCTGTTAAAATTATTTTGGATACATGAATATCTAGGAAGTATGGTGGCCTTTGTATTACCAAGGGAAGAAAGAAGACTGTTTATTTAATAATTTGATTTCTCAACATGTAAATAATGTCCAACTAGGTTTAGATGAGTAACATATTCAGATTTCCACCACTTTTTAACACAACTTCAGTATTTAGAAAAAAAAAGGCATTTTAATCCCAAGTGCTGTAAGGTGGTGTCAAATAAATAAATAAATAAAAATGGTTCTGTGTTCCACTTCATTATTTTTGGGCCAGACATGATATTTAAATCCTTTATTATTCTGGCAAATTCCATAAGATTATTTAGCATTATTAGATGTATGTTGTCAGTGGCAGCCAACTGAGGGAGGAGCACGATAATAGTCAGGAAAGCAGACCGTGAAATTAAGCAAAGACCACTATCACCACCACCACCACCACCACCACCACCACCACCCTTGAACTTGAGGTAAACCAGCCAGCCAGTTCAATGTCATGCAAGATACTGTGAATGCTTTAATAGCTGATAGCTTTATCAGTCTCTGTGCTATTAACATTACATTTCAGTCTTCATCAATAAGAATTACTTTTGAATCCATTCACAAAAAATCAGTAGTTTGAATATATTAAAGGAATTATTAAGCAAACATACCTCAGTCACATTTTAATATCATCATCTCAGTTTGGTTTTCCAAATGGCCAGAATGAAAGAAGTTACTCAAGCAGAATTCCTGTATTCTTGTCAGTACCTATTTTACAACCCAATTTCTTGCAACATTCTTGGCTTAACTGCGCACTAGTGCAACCCTCATACTGTAATCACAGCCAGATGCAACCTCAGATACATTAGTAGTGAATTCAAGTTTCCTGGAATATGTCATATTCACTGGAGCATAGGCCCTTCGTTTAGCAATTTGCCTGTTTAAACATGGTAATGTCACAGAACACCTGATTTTTAATGAACACTGCTATGAGAACCGTATCATGTTAGTGCTGACATGCCTGTTATTAACAATTTAAGTTGCAAAAATTTTATATTTACTCAATTTTGAAAAAATCAGAACTACATGAAAATGCTAAGGTTTTTAATAATTAGGTACAAGATATAATTACAGCATGGTATAATACATGGTCATAGGTACCTAAAAAAGGTGTCTGTGCATGCAACAAAGGCATATGGGGGAGGAGGGGACAGCAGAAAGGTGGAACTCCATTCATTCATAATCTCAGCACCAGATGTGGGTGAGCCATTAGTTTCACACCATGGATATATATGAATTGGAAATAAAAATAGCTCCAAAATGTACATATTTACAGTCAAATACAGGCAGCCCTAAGGCATCAAGAAGTCCTCTAAGGCTTGGGACCAAAGTGCAGCCATGACCTCCCCATGCCCGAGGACATACGCTGCTGGTTGACAACAAAATGGTATCAACCACGAAGTTCCTTTTTCTGATGCTCATTCATTCACCTCTCTGACATCCAATTGTTTTATTTTATGAGGCAAAGTTTTGTGCCTAATTACGCACCATACCCCAAGGGCATATGGAGAAGTGAAAGTATGATTGCACCTTGGATCAAGAATGAACAGAGCTATACCTCCACTCTCCCATATGGTGTTGTGTGTAATTAAAAGTTAAACAGTCACAATGCACTCCATTAAACTCATGCTTCATGTTGCAGACACAGATTACACCGACAACATGACAGTGCTTCATGCTTTGTGGAATGCATGTTTGGAAAGATAGCACAGTTGGAATGCGACCTTACATAAAGTTTCCATGGCTTAACAATGATTAGATTATCTGTAATGCTGATCCATGACATATGAGATTGAAGTTTAATCTTGAAAAACTGATAACATTATTTCGTCATTGTACGTTGGTAATGAATTGATTTAGTGGGAAACTGCTTAAGATTCCGATGTGAAACAAATCAAAATGGATAAAAAAATTGTTGAATCATGGACTTCACCTAATTCTTGCACAAAAAGTCCTTGTTAAGGAGGCAACGTTTTGAAAGTGTAACGTACATGTTAATGATAAGGAAATTTTTGTACTAAATCACTAAAGTCGTAGGTGGAAAAACTTATGCATGGTCCTCTTCAGCAGGTTGCACTCTACACGCACCACCCTGTAATGTGCTCTTCACTTAATGCTGTTTTGCTATGGCACTATTCATGACTGCATTTTTTTTTTTTTTTTATTATTATTTATTTTAACCTTGCAGAGAAATACCACTTGGTTGAAACAGTTTCTGAGCATTTGTGTTTGTGTTTACAGCCACTACCACTACTACAGCCTAATTACAGCTGGTTGGCATTAATGACTTGTCACATTGAATAGGGAAGGAGGGTGGGGGGAGCAACCATGCGTCTTAAGGAAGCAACCATTCTCTTGGCCAGAATTATTTTCAGTGAGTCAAAAACGTGAAAACATGGGCAGGAAAAAGTACGTAAATCAGCACAAAAAATTCTTGATATTAAGCTTTCGCCATGTTCTATATGTAATGTGTTTTCTTTTGGGTAATTCCCTGGCGTCTGAGTTCTAATAGCTGACGTTTCGGAACACTCCATCAGTTCCATCTTCCGATGTACACCTTGCCAGGCAAGGTGTACATCGGACAGAGTGGACGGTCCATCCAGCTCTGCATTAAAGAACATGAAAGACACAGACTGGTTCAACCCGACAAATCAGCAGTTGCTGAACACAGTTTCAATCATGACCACATCATCAGATTACAGGACACTAAACTCCTCTCCACTAAAACCAGCTACATGGATCGTCTCATCAGAGAAGCCATCGAAATTGAGATGCATCCCAATAACATCAACAGAGATGGGGGATACAACCTCAGCAAATCCTGGAAGCCACTGCTACACAAACTCAAGAAAGGGAGACAGCCACCGAGTACACTACAGTGATCGCACACGCACTTATATACCTCCACCTCTCCACAACCTGTTGTGCACCTATCCGCCTCCATCCTGTCACTCGCCTTCCATTGGCTCCTCCACTGGCCTGCCAGAACCCTGTTCAGGTATAAATACACCACACATCCCATACCCTGTCATACTTCATCCACCTGCCTATGAAGATGGAACTGATAGTGTTCTGAAACACTGGCTATTAGAACTCAGACACCGGGGAATTACCCAAAAGAAAACACATTACAGCACAATAAAGCTTGTCATCAGTGACGGATGTTGTTAGATGTATGGAAAGAGAACATCAGCTTGGCATTTGCAAAACTTTACACTTACAGATGATACGTTTCAAAAAATAACAAAATCAACGAATCTGGAAAGATAGCAACTCCTTCAGAGGGCTTCAAAAGTACATACTATTTTGCATACTTTTAGTTGTTAATCCAATTTCAGCACTGCAGTGTACCCAAAGGTGGGAATTAATATCACTGTAGCCTCTGTGTTTAAAGTACAAATCAGAACTATCAGTGCAAGCTATCCATCACTGCCATGGTGTAGATGTGGTCTTTGCTCTTCTGAGTTGTTACGCAGTGTATGTTGGTAGTTGTTACCTGACAGTTTGGGGTAGCCTAACGGTCCCATCTTCAAGTGTCAAGCAGTCCAAGAAGATGGTGTGGATGGTGATATATTTTCAGAAACAGTAAGAGAGCAATTCTTGTGGGAAAAGGTTCTCTCACTTAGTGCTGTTTCACTTTATGTTCTGTTTGTCTAGAACTAACTGACACCGCTAAGTGAGGGATGGCTGTATCATGATTTTGTCCTGCACTTTGATGACAAGACGTAACTGCTATCATCTTGGGTTTGATAATTCAGTCCATGTGTGAACTTGTACAATAGAAACTTCATTGACTATAATTGGACATCATGCTGCTGAGAAAGCACAGATCAATAAAGAATCAAATGGCCAATTTGCCAACTATGCAACATTTTCCTTACACTGATATTCACATTTGTCAATGTATCTGGTCTCTGCTGAATATTTCTATGTAATATTTTAAACACGCAATTCGGGTTACAGAAGGAAACATACATCATTTCTATCAAAACCTTGATTTCATCATACATGTTGATGAAAGCAAAATCAAAACTCAATGTGCCTATGGTACATAAAAGTATTCACTATGCATGCAACAGGTACAGACATATATTTCTGAGCACAGTAGTAATTATGATCATTTCATTGTATCGCTGTTTGTAAAATTGTATTCTCACAGGTGAATATCAATTATCTTCCATTTTGGGCTGTGCTGTTTAGTACACTGCTTTGTAAGTGTTTAACGGACAGTCTGCAGAAGAGTCAGTTTCCTTGGTGAGGGACCCCTCCCCTCTGCAGTTACACAGCCAAGTTTGCAACACATTCTAAAATCCCACATTATTTTGAAGTATTCTGCCCCACTGCTTGCTATCATATGGTGCAGAATATTTTGTCTTCCAGTTTGCTGTCCAAAAATTTAAAGATTAAGAAATACAGAATTAAAATTTTGCCTGCTGTTTTGTATGGGTGTGAAACTTGGTCGCTCACATTGAGGGCGCAACGTAGGCTGAGGGTGTTTGAGAAAAGGGTGTTGAGGAGAATATTTGGGCCTCAGAGGGACAAGGTAATAGGGTAGTAAAGAAAACCAAATAATGAGGAGCTTAATGGTCTGTACTCCTCGCCCAACATTGTTTGGGTGATAAAATCAAGAATAATGAGATGTGTGGGACATGTAGGAGAGGAGAGGAGAGGCATATACAGGGTTTTGGTAGGGAAACCTGAGGAAAAGAGACCGCTTGGGAGACCTAGGTGTAGATGGGAGGATAATATTAAGATGGATCTTCAGGAAGTGGGATGTGGGGGTATAGACTGGATTGAGCTGGCTCAGGATAGGGACAGGTGGTGGGAACTTGTGAATGTGGTGATGAACCTTCAGGTTCCATAAAATGCACGAATTTCTTGACTAGCTGAAAACTGGTTAGCTTCTCAAGAAGGACTCTGCTCCATGGTGTAAATAAGTAAGTATTCTGCCTCACTTCAGATCCACATTAGAGTTTCTCAGTATGTACATGTACATTTCCAGCAACTTCTGGAGTCAAGTGCAGAAAATTCTTACTCTTCAGTACCAAATTTTATCCCTGCTAACGTGAGGGTGAAGAAGTAAACTGGTAATGGGTAAAGCACAGACAATGCATCACCAAATGTTTTCTCTGAATTTCAAAAACGGTGTCATAAACTTGCAGAAGTCTTGAATGCTTTTCAACAATGTAGCAAAACTGGAGTGTCAGAAAATTCTAACCAATATGTAGCAGTCTCTCTTGCTTTACTGACTGTCCTTGCTGTTTGATCATGCAATCCAGTGGCACACTGTGATAGTCAATGTACTCCCAACACAGTAAATGCTTCTGACCAGGTATAATGCTGCCTGGCCATGTGATATCAGCCTAGCTGCAGCCAGACCATGCCAAATACAGCTGTGTGCACTGTTACAGAGCTCAGGAATCAAAATATCTGAATACCACAATAACTTCAATCCCTGTGATTGGGTGTGTAACAGTCTGGCCCTCCAAGGGCTGATAGGTTTGGCTGTATGGACAGGGCTGTCTGCCCAGTTGGGTCATTTGGGTACATGGAGTGGTTTGTAAGTTCATGAAATGTGAACAAATTCAACCTTAAGTATAATCTTTATATAAATCCTCAAACCACAAGAAACAACTAAGACATTCATTACAAAATGATACACATCATAAGAAACTTTAAGTTATGAAATACAAATTCATGCTCTTTCAGAGTAACTGTTTTCTTCATATACAGAGCAAAATTGTGCTAATTATCTTCTCCAGAGCTGATGACTGCTTGAATCATGCTCATGCTTAACTGCCATAAAATTTGAGCTAGCTCAGGGTCTTGGGCCGCCTTACTGGGTTCACAACGGCAACAATTGTTGAAGTACAGTCCAGTGGCACCTTCCAGTTCTGGCGCTGTGGCACAGTATACAGTTGTGCTTGCTGCCTGTTGCTGCAGACACACACAGCAGAATACAGCTGTACTCATTTAGTCTGTGCACATTACTGACAAATGAACCCTTTCACTGTATGGCCATAGTTGTATTGCACTGTAGTGTGAATGATTATTCCATCAGGATGATGAGCCGCAACATCCATTATTGTTACAAATGAATACCTTAGATACACGATCAGTTGAAAAGACAAAACAACATGGAAGAATTACGCACTGCACTCATGAAATTCAGTAACGAAGGACTAAATCTAAGTCGTCATGTCAAATACATGCAAATAACAGTCCTTGAAATACATGCTGGTGTTTGCATGTATAATTAGGCCAGATGCCAAACATAATACAGAAATGTGTGCCTGATACAACACATTCCAAATGTAGCTATAATCTGTTTATAACACTCCCCTGAATAAAATAATTTAGCATTGAGGTAGTCCCATTTCTAAATACAGAGGGTATCTTCAATCTTGAGTCTCAGCAGGGCTGCTAACATTAGAACTTCAGCACAACAGATGTGATAAAGCTACCACAACAGCAGCCATGCTAAGATTGAAGACACACTGTATTACAGAATGGTTAAAATAAAATGAAATTATATATATACATATGCAAAGTGTGTAGCATATAATTCTACAATATGATTCACAGTGTTTCTCCTGGTATTACATTCTGAAAAAATGACACATTCACAGCATAAATACCGTGAAACTTTCTGCGACTCTGCAATCAGGTAGAACAGTTAGATGCAAAAGTTTGCCTCACAAAAGTGCTGCCTCTAAAACTCATTGTACTTTGGAATTACAACAAAGTCTGTAACAGTTATGTAACTGCACCTTCAAACCTGGTAAACTGTTGACATAAAGTTACACTTTCATTTGATGAAAGCAGTAGTGTGGATAGGACACTTTGGGATATAAGAAAATAAACAAAAAAAGAAATCAAACCAACATAATAAAAACAAATTTTCAAGTGGGAAACAATGTATCTGGGAGGTCCTGGGTACAAATTTTAGCTATCTTGACATAGGGTTTACATGGTGCTTCTCAGACCCTCTAGGCCAATGCTAGGCAGTACCTCACACCAGGCCATGACGGTTTCCTTTCACTTTCTTAAAATTCATTATTTACTAACCTTCATATCATTTCATACTACTGTCTCAGCTACTGACCAGATCAGTATCCCAAATTAAATGTCCCCATCACAAAACCAGAGGAACAAACATATTCTGTACTACATGCCTCCATTTATAAGAAATTATTGCTTTATGTTACTTGATTAATTAGATACAGAACACGAGCACTTCTCTCCCATGCTTAGACTCCTCATTTTTAAGAATCATAATCTCTGTCAATGACAACATGGGCCCAAATTCAATGCAAAAAGTAATAAAGTCAAGGGTTTTACACCACGCTATGGAGATGTATGAGGAAGGGGACAGCTGTACAAACTCTCAACCTCAGCAGTTGATAAAGCATTGTGGTCAGCTACATGCTCTGGCTCATGGGTGGGGGTTCCAAATACCTATAAGATGACAGGAGAATGGGTGGGCCACACAGCTAGCTGGTTTGGACAGTAAGGAAGAGAAAATTCTCTCTTTGGAATATTGGTCTCCAACTGGTAGCTTGGCAGTATACTGACTGAGGCTAATATATTTTGAAGTATGTATGTTCAAAGTCGTCACAGCATTTACTCTATCTTTAATATGCTTTTAAACTAAACACACAGAGCACAGCCATTCTTCAGAAGTTAATGGTTCCTCAGCTAATCAAATTTCTCACATTTTTTGGAACCCAAACGTTCACTACTCTGTGCAAATGAGCCTGCCACTGGTCACTATCCTCAGCCAGATGAACCAAAATCACATGCTACCATACAACCTACAACAACTTGGCTATTCCTCTGTCTGCTGGCTAAGTAGTTAAAATGAAGCTGTATATGTATTCCAAAATAAAATGCTACAATTTTTATATACTCACCAAGGATTTTGTGAATGGCCGTACAATGGCAAACAGCAGGCGATAAAACCACCAGTGTTGACTGATACTAGAGCTAACCATGTTTCCAGGGTGGAGGATGTTGACAATAATCCCCTGCTCTTCCCACATTCTGGCAAGTTCCAATCCAAATAGGACATTACACAATTTGGAGTTGTTGTATGCCATCATGGACCAGAAATGGGTTGCAGATGTAGGTGACAGTATTGACTGGCTAAGTGTAGTAGTACTCAGATTAGCAAATCTGTCAAAAAAATATATAATTTCACTTATAGCAGATAAGCCAGGAGAATATATTTGGAAGCCAGACTAAGCCACTCCAGCCTACATGCCATGACCAGGTGATGTGGCTGAATGAAGCACATTTGAAATGTCTGTAAATGTAGGAACACTGATACAGTCTTCACCAGGGAGCTTGGGAAGTTGAGGATAGTTAGCTTGGACAAGACTCTCAAACCATATGGTATCAAAGGCATTAGCCACACCCAAGAACTGTGCATCTGTTAGCCTCTTCTCATCAACAGTCCTGTTGACTCTTTTAAACAAGATGGGCCAGTGTGGTACTATACCATATCTGGATTGGAACCAGAACTGTTCATCACACAGTAGCCCTTGCTTGCTTACTTCACTCGGGATTCTAGTCAGTAGTATCTTTTAAAACAGTTTGCTGATCATGTAAAGCAGGTTGACAGAATGACAACAGAATGGGGTTTTTCCCAGGTTTCAATATGGAGATTGCACAAGTGTGTTTCCAAGAGGAGCAGGAGCAAAGGCATATGCTCACAGTGTGTGTCAGTGAACATTGCAAACAATGATGGTTCCAATGAACTGTTTTCCACTTGAAACCCAGCCTTGTGACTATCATCTAGGGATTCTGTTTAACTGAAGTAGCAAATGCCCCCCCATGTGAGTTGGGGTGGGGTGAAGGAGCCAGACTTTGCATCATCTGCTTTGTCATCTTCCATAGCAACTGGTCCTCTGATATTTAAAATTTTGCACATGGTTTATGAAATACATTAACATTCAAACATAAAAAGATAACATTATGAAATAAACACCATTTTGGGGAAAATAAATCTAAGATTGCACAGCATATATTAAAAATGCAGTAAATTTCCGTTGCCCATACACACACACACACATCATGTTTTGAGTACTGAATTGGTTTTACTGTACTTCTCATCAATTAAAAGACAGTCCTTCAACTCAGTGCATTGTACAGAATGAATGTTGTGATATTTAATGCACATAATGTTTTAATTTAACAATACGTAAGCCGCACATCTCTCTCCTGCCTTCTCTGCTACACATAAGACATTTCACTGTCCATTTTTACCAGCAAGACATTTCAGTGATGGCACTTCTGACTTGTATTCACAAAAGATCCTAGCCTGAATCTCAGCTGGAATACTCTCCTGAGGCACTTTGTGGTTTCACTCAGTTTCTCCAGACAGATGCCAGGGCAGTAGCTTAAAATAGGCCACAACCAAGTCCTCCACATACATTCCAATTTATTTTTCACTAATTATCCCACAATTCAATGCCACTTAGGCTGATCTACTGACAGAACTCTTAAATAAACAATGAATATATATAAACAAATACACATAACACTTGTAGTTTAATACACAGCTTTATCAGAGACTTCCACAAAACTGTTACGGTACACTTACTGCTCAACAATACTACAAGCTTTAGACAACTCAGACTGATGTATCAAGTTCCTAAACAACACATACTTTACCCAGAAAAAACTTTACACTAAACAATATTGTGGATAAAAAGTATACATATGTTCGTAAAATATTAAATTTTTCAAAGTGATCAATGTATAACTTACCGGTTTTAATGCCATGTGGTAGTGGAAAGTACCTCGAACATTCTGAAGGAACATATTGACTCCAATCTTTAGGGTACCAGTTTTACCCTGAAGTAAGTTACCAAGCCAGAGTATTCTATCCTGAAGATGGAGCTACAATGTTCCTTTTCCAATGCTACAAGGCATCCAAACTCAAAATACAACACCCAAAAATTAGATCCACGATAGAAGATTCAACATTGTGTAGCTGGATATTTACCAACATTTTGAAGAATTGCAGTGCCTTCATCCTCAGGGTCAAGCAGTCCAACAATAGTAGCCATGTGGGAAAACAGGCTGTTTCTTGTAAATGTGGGGGAGCATGGTGAGAAGACTGGTTAAGTGGCAAGCCAGCAAGGATGGTAGTGACACACAGTAAGTGAGGCCTCAAAGTGGCTGGGAGAGGTGCACAGTCAAGCTGCAGTGGTGGTGTTCAGAAGGTGGTAGCGGATTGATCAGTGATGTCAACTGCTGGGATTTGTACTACTGATGCACAATAAATGGGAGTGTGGAGATTGGTGGAAATATCTAGCACAGAGAAATTTGTGAATAAACTGAAACACAAGGTAAGCAAAAACTTTAAAAAATAAAAAATATAAATGATACAAATAAAAATAAAAGATTCCAATAAACTAAGAAGATATAGCTGTTTGCTCCTGCCAATCCAGGACTCTGGATGATGTGCTTACCTATGGGATTCTGAAGAGACAACAACAACTCTGGAGCCCTGACCAAGAAGAGGCTCAAGAAGCAGTGCCAGGTGCATGTGACTCAAATGATTCACTTGGAATGTAGTTTCATAACCATCCGGTGTGAGGGAGAAGGGCAGACCAAATACACCAGCATTCAGCACCAGCATGTCCAGTTTCCTGCACATTTGAAACACTTCCTATACACATTAAATTACAAACAGACCACAATAATGGTGTGACTAGAGGGGCTTGAAGGGATGTTTCTTCCACCTACTGCTGTGTTCTACTCCAAACCTCTCTATCCTGCAGCATTATCAGCCAGCCCAAAATAGCTATCACCAGAACAGGTAATCACATAATTACCACTGGCAACATTCACATGGACAGAATGGCTTGATGACTGGAAGATATGGTAGATGGATATGTATTCTGGGCTCTGTTGGAATAGATCAATCCATGGGACTTCTTTCTGGACCCTTAATACATCATCAGTTATTCTCAAAAAAAAAAAATCAATTTTCAGTAATGTAGCAAGTATTTCACCCGTGAAGCATATTTTTCATTGAAAAATATGCACAATTTCATACTGAATGGTATCCATCCCACTGTGTTCCATCAGTTACATAAATACATACTATTAATATAACATAACTCTTTTTTAACATCTTTTTAATGCTACATCTTTCGATCAATGTTGATCATCATCAGGCACTTTATACAAATCCTTGAAAAAAAGATAAAGTTTCACTATTTATGAGACCTCTCAAATATTACAAGCTATATATATTATAATAACACTGCAACATTCATAGTTTCTAATGTAGCTACCATGTTGTGCCAATCACTGTAATATTTTATGATACTTTTAGGATGCTACTTCCTAAGTAAAGGTTAAAAGCTGAATTACAAGTTAAGTAAATGTTTTACAGTTGAGAATCCATACGTTTGGTAAAGTAATTTGGTAGCAAGCTGCTCACTGCTGGAGCTGGATCTCCAATGAATTGCCTGGAATACCCCAGTGTACAGAACGTACATACATAGTCTCCCAATATTTTGAAGAATGCAGTGCTGCCACTGTAAGACAGCTTTATGCCATGGAATAAATAATGCTCTAGCAGAAGCACTCCACTATTCAGGAATCTCATGTGATTCAAGAACAGCTATCAATGCAGACTGATAAATGACTCAATGACTGGCCACGAGTGTCAACATGAACCCTGCCAAGAATGTGTGAAGCGAAGTGCAGAAAACCACGTAGAATCCCCATTCCATCCTACCTCAAGAGAAATGCTTTCTGTTAAAAATATGTCAGATAGTTTGGATGAACTTGATTAATCTCAGCATCCTATTTGAAATTCATGGATTCTGGACATCATATTAAAGATACCAAGCCTTAAAAATGACCAATGTAAGGATTAACATACTAATTCATGTTCTGTGTAAGTGATGTACTTCAAGAATAAAATACTTGCAATGTGTACACATTCTGTAAATAAAGCTCTGTCTATAATCACATTTAAACATGCAGCCTTTAAATCAGACTGTCAGTGAATAACAACTCACAAAAAAACACAGGAAACATCTGCTTCACTCGCACGACTAAACTTTGCAAATGCAACATGCATAACTTCTGAAATATACAGTTAAATAACTTAACTGCATATTGCCAAATAGTGTTTGTATAAATACAACACATAGAATAACAACTTTTGCTGATACCAAGACTTCAACTATGATATTTGATCTCTGAGGAATACTGGTCTCTTAAAACCAAATCAGAAGACTTATAAAATTAATAGACTTTTTAAGCCATGTTTTAAACACAAATCAGATCAGCATATGGGAGTTTTTGGATAACCCTTTAGAACCAAAATTAAATGCCCAGTCTGATGTGCAGAAGACTGGAATTTAAATTGGGGCTGCAAAATAAAGGCCATGATAGGCCTGATGTTACATTCCAAAGGATTAACAGGTGTCTGGCATAAATAAATGTAATGAAGAGAATGAAGAGAAATGCAACACATGGACAAACATGAAAGATATGACAACTGGAATGACAATGGCAGCCATTTGCTTACATCGCTTCCAGTCTGGGACTCCAATAATTTTAGACGCTTGATCTTTGTTGCACAGAGCATACAGAGTTAAATAGTGTCACATCTCAGAAGGCACAAGAACATTTCTGTTTGATGTTATAAAGTTACTTGTCTCCATTATCTGTGAAATAATATGTGTCAAAACATATACAAACTTGTGGTGACATATGCTTCACGTTAAAGAAAAAGAGACATGGTGTAACTTAATGTGAAGTCTTGAAGTTTCTCTCACTAAAGAAACAGAATCTCTCTTCACTTACTCATTCGCTCAGAATTCCCTCTGTTTCCTCATACAGAATACAGATAATTGCAATGTCTCAGTGGGTCTTTGAATGGTAAATAGTGAATATTACAACACAAATATTACTGATGGTGAGTATTGGCAGTGCTCACTTGTATCTAAGCTTCATGGTTGCAGCAAACTTCGTAACACTGTGCAGTCTCGCAAGATCTAGCTCAATTACATCACATACTGCATGAGCTCTCTCCTCCTTGATCCTATCAATGGCTGCCTGTGTTCTTGTAATGTCCCGGCACGCAAATACCACAGTGCAACCATGCAGTGCCAGAGAACGTGCCGTCTCAAAACCTGAACAGATACATAATTCAAGGTGCATACAGCACACATGTGACAGTCAGAGCAGAAATGTGTATGAGCTTTTCACTGAATATTAATGAATAATAATCTTCATGGTTACACTGTTCATCAATGATATCAAATGCTTTATTGTCCAACTAATGCACTCAATTATGTAAAATCGTTGAAATGTTAAAAAGCAATTAACTTATAAGAGCCGCTCCAACATGTTTCGGTTCACGCAAGAACCATCATCAGGGAGCCACAACCAGTACTTAGCTAAAATTACAAGTCTTGTTCAACCATCCGTGTTAGTACAGACATTGTCAGCGTTATGGCGGCACATTCTGACCTGCTATGCGTGTGTATGGTTCACTGTGTAAAGAAGTACAGTACTTCTTTACACAGTGAGCATACACATGCATAGCAGGTCACAATGTGCCGCCATAACGTTGATGTCTGTACCGACATGCACGGTTGAACAAGACTTGTAATTTTAGTTAAGTACTGGTTGTGGCTCCCTGATGATGGTTCCTGAGTGAATCGAAACATGATGAACCGGCTTTTATAAGTTATTTTGTTTTTAACATTTCAAAGATTTTACATAATTGAGTGCATTAGTTGGACAATAAAGCATTTGATTACTGAATAGTAAGTTTTCACTAGCAAAGGATTACCTCATGTAAGTCAAGAAACACAATGAAGTACAGTACAACAGATCTTAACGTATAAATATTTCTGATTTTAAATATCGGCAAAATATGCAAATATGATTCAGACGTTCAACTTCAACTGTTTTCTCATTAGCCAAGCAGTTTAGCAACAGAAGTAATGCTTCTGACTAGTGTTTGGAATTAACCCAGTGTATATCTCAGGATGGAATCCACTATCCTGACATTCTTCACAGTTTTTCATGGCACCTCCAAGAGCAACAGATAATACACAAAATTTGAGATCCTCGTGGCTGTGAATAGTAACATAAATCTCCCAGTATGAGATGATATGTAGACTGTAGGCAGGTACCAGCACTTCAGAAAAGCCCACTGCTTCCATCATGTACATTTAAGTTTATGGAGGAAGTGGGTTCCTCCAGAATAATTGTGTCTATTTACCATACTACATGGCGTGGTGTTTCAGAAGACCATAATCTTAAATGTACCTTGATATAGATCAAAACGATTTCTGAATCAGGCTTTTCATGTTCACATTACATAATCACTGGTTCACACTGTTTGATCAGTAACCTTCACAGTCCACACAGTGTTGCAAAATTTGCATTTTAACACAAATATTATAATCACTGGTTTAAAGTATTAAGCTGATCAGCATCTTAGACAGACAAATATTCATACCTATGGATTCAAAATCTCTCTATCTCTGTCACATGCAAACACAAGGTAACAATTAATAAATTAATGCAAGTTAGCAAGCCTGAACACTTCACAGTCATACCTATGCCTGAATTTGCTCCAGTTACAACTGCCACCTTGCCTGAAAGATCTCGACCATGCAGCACTTGAAGTGCCATTGTAGAGCCATCAAACCTCTGACGGAAATCCTGGGGATGCTCTTTCTCTTCTGTAGCAAATGCGAGGCGTGGATCACTGTAAGTTGTTCGCCGATTGGCATGATCCACATAGAACACTCTGTCATCTTCTGACACACATTTCTCCCAGCCAAAAGGTAAGTCTGTCAATTTAACAAAATTACAGATTGTGAATGTAGAGAGCAGGAATGAGCTGGGATAGCTACAGTTGAACTGAGGAATCATGGTCTGGTTCCCAGCAGGCTCAAGGAACTTCTTACTTCTACACTGCCTGAACCAGCTTGAGTGACCCAACCACACCTTCCAGTCAATGCATACCACAGGCCCTTTCTTCATGTATACAGCAGCCAGGACATGAAGCTGACCACTCCATCTTGGGTTAAGGTTAATAATGAGCGAAGTTATACCACTCCCCATTTCACCTTTATGAAGTGCAAAGGTACAGTTTTACCTTTACTAAATGGCCTGTCTGGGCTTTTATACCATTCACTACTTAGAACTGTCATTATCATAAGGTGGTATCTCTGACTTTATTAACTACATCATCGTAAAGAGTATATGTTACCTGCCTAAAAATACTTTTACTGTATAACTGATTTTTTGTAAATGTTTGTCAGTCACAAAATGACATGTGGGCAGCAATCAGACCACCCTGTTACAGGAACATAGAAATTTGTCACCCTATGATGTATCGTGCCAGGAACGGTACTTATGCCGCCTCCTCCTCCTCCTCCTCCTCCTGCACAGGTAGGAGTTGATATTTAAACTTTTCTCCATCCAGAAATATTTGAAATGGATCTGATCTTTTACCTGTCATACTGAGCTGGTTTCATACAGTGGGTTTAAAAAAGTGTTTCAAGTATACATGTTTGACCTTTCTCCAACAGTTTCCTAACTTGTTCCTGGTTTAAGTGACTGGGAAATTTTCAGGCAGTTCCTGCAAGCAACATAATGACTAACATGTGGTGCTAATGCAGTTAAACACACGCATAATGGTATCTGTTCAGTCAAAGGGAGGCCATTAGAGACACAGAGAGGTTCAAACAAATTATGAGCCTACCTTCCCACTGCATACACTTATGACTCTACGTACCTATTGGTATCATTATTGCTGCTGATTTGTAGGGGAGATATATCACACATAATATCTATAGACTCATTGCCATATCAAATTTCAAACACCTAGCTTAGAGATTTCATTATATATTCCAAACAAACTGCAGAAAGGTAAAACAATTACTCATATGGCTACTATGTAGTCACATTACATGCCACACAACTGCACATTTTGACAAGGTCTATTACCACCGCCTCAGACGCACTACTGTCAACCCATCTTGTGTGTTCATGCAACCACAACACTGTTACCGCTAAATGTATACAATTAAAAATGTACAACAGGGTGGCCTCCAAAAAGAAACTTACATTATGCACCCTGTGTGTGACTGAGGCACACTTTATTTTCACAGTTACCAGGTTTCCATGGTAATACCTAGTTTGTGACTGATTCACACCCAGGTTTCCAAGGCGACACAGCCTGATTTGTAGGTGATTTCACAACCCCAGTAGCCAAGGTGTAACACTCAGATTTTTGCTTGGGTTGAGTCACACTTCATTTCCATAGTCAGAACACAGCTTGGTTTGTGAGTGGTGACAATCCCAGTTTCCACAGCATCACACCCAGGTTTCCATGGTTAATTATAGACATTGGTTTGTGTGTGACATTACAAGGTAGGACACCATGGAGTCACACCAGGGTAAAAGATCTTGGCTTGTGAGTTATGTCACAAGCTCAAACTACAGGAAACAGAAAATGACCAACTTGTGTATGCATCCAGGGCACACTGTTGTTGATGCCAACTGATCCCACCTCTAGCTTTCACATGAATATTAAGTTAAGGTGTATACGACCTGTGACTGAGTCAGTCACATCCCAGTTACTTCACCCAGTGTCCAACAGATGGCATTACTTATTAAATTGCTCTCATGAGAATATCAAGACTCTCAATGTCAAATATAAGTAATTAATCCTTATTCTCTCTGACCAGACTGACTACAGACATAAATAAGAGGGTGAAACACACTATCAAGAGCAGTCTCACTGGTGCAACTGTGTTACAATATTATTTAATAATATGTACAGAAAAAAGAGCATTAACATTTTTATAGCAGAATTAACCCTTTGGCACTGAATGACATATATATATGTCGTGCAGTGAGCCCTTTAAATGGCCATTAAAGTGGACGGGGGGGGTTGGATTTAATTCCGGCGCCAAAGGGTTAAGTAAAAGTGTAATACTCAAAACCTTTCCTGGTTTGTTCCTTTGAAACCATAATGGTATGAATAAACATATATAAAGAGAGTCAACCATAGCACAAAAAGGTGAGATGGCTTCACATTCCAGCCATATTATTCTGACAAGAAAAATTCCTGATATTCACTGAAAACAAGACTGTGGGCCCTAGAGCTAGTCTGAATATGTTGGTACAACAAATCCCCTCCCTGTTGAAAAATGATAAACTAAGGCATAGCCCAATGGTAGATTAAGTCTCATCACTGGGTACATGATATATAATTTATAAGTTATCCAAGAATGGATCACAAGGTCTAAAAATTTTCATCAATTTTTTTTTTTTTATTTTTTCTGTGCACAGAATAAATGACGTTTGTTCACAATAACAAGTTCTTGTATAATTATTCTGTTGTGTTTATTATGTGCACCTCTAACCTGACACAAAAGTGGCATCTTCATTGAAAGAAATAGGCAATGTCTCAGCAAGAGTCCTAATTAAATGATTACACTAATAATTTAAGTCTAAATTAAGTGCTGACAAAACCAGCTGAGTCCAAATAAAATTATGTCACAACCAATTTCAGTCCAACTAAAATGCTGTCACATCAAATATACACACACACAAATGAAATGCTGCCACAGGTACTCACTTTACTGGCTGAAATTCAATATGCCTAAACTGATCCGCAGTTCAGAATCAAACCTGACAAACTTCATAAAATAATGACAAAAACTGATATTCCACAGACAAAAATATCATACATAATTTGAAAGTCAGATTAATTTGGCTCAGGATATGTACAAGCGGCTGGCTCTTGTGAACATCATAACAAACCTTTTGGTTCTGTAAGATATGAGAAATTTCTTGAATAGCCACAGAACTATCAGTTTATGAAGAGGGATTCTGCTCCACGTCGTTAGTTAGTGCGCTGATTGCCCTGTAATTTATTTTGAAAATTAACAGTGGCAGCGAATATTCCTCACCTCCTGATACAACCTTCTTCTTGCCAGTTCTGGGATGGGTCCACTGAGTCCCTTTGGTTGCATGACTGACAAAGAAAAATAAGATGTAATCAATGTAAATTTTATATATTCTAACAGCCTGCAATGTAGTGAAAGTACAGTAAAAGAACAGTACACCAATACAGCAACACATAGAGCTAAAATGCCAAGAAACATACAACATTATACCCTTCAGTGAAAAAAATTCCATTATATCTCAACTGCATACTAAAATACAAAAATATCTAATCACATCAATATATAAAGTTGTCCTTGGACAGTCACTCTATAAGATTCTCTCAAAACTTCTTTGAATTGAACAAAATCTTTCTTTGATATTATGCCTATGGTAAGAACACCCCTATCATACTGATCTATGCTGATTCTCCAAGTGATAGGGATTATTTTAACCCCATTAGGGCTGGGGTTCAATAGATGAAAATTAACACACATGTAAATAAATGGTTGTGAGTTAGCCCAGTGAAAATGAAAGTCCAAAACAAATCCCCTAAAAATATTTGGGCAGTTCTATTTTTCACATCTAAATGTCAAGTTGGAGGCTAAGACAAGAGGGGGGGGGGGGGAGCTTCTTTCAAATGCCTATCCAAATTTTTCCATAAAACAATTCAAATCCAAATTCAAACAAATTTTTGGGTTCTAAAAATAAACAAAAAAAATTTTAATTCTCCAGTTAAACAAAAA
>Ga0131853_10006393_pt1 | contig 21251 bp, 12 predicted proteins | sample TergutLab28metaG_FD_92764 | JGI IMG/M metagenome (GOLD analysis project Ga0131853, IMG submission 92764) | Labiotermes labralis P1 segment gut microbial communities from Petit-Saut dam, French Guiana - Lab288 P1 (version 2) (version 2) | ecosystem: Host-associated > Arthropoda: Insects >...
TCTACACACAATTGTCCCAAAGGGGGTTATAGTCTCCAAAAAAAAAACACCTCGGAAACCCCCCGAGAGGAACCCCCCCCCCCCCCCCCCCGCCGTTCTTTGTACCGCCAATGAACAGCGATGAAGAGTTCAAGATCTGAAACGGCTGGAATCATTTCGCTTGTGATTCAGTTACATTCAGTAATTTATTTCAGTACATTACTTAACCATTTACATAATGTGGTTCTTGTAATACATAACTTTTTAATTTTTTCGTGATAATAAATGCACATGTGTTATTGTTGAAAGTCTGAACTGTTGGGAGATGATATGAATGTTTCTGTCACTTAACATTTCGAACACCAAAATATTCAGAAGAGTGTGGAAGAATTATTCTGTGCGTGTTATGATTATGGTACAAACAAACCTCAACTGGTGAGTATAGCCTTACTTTGGCTATGTATTTAGTGATGGGATATTTTGAACTCACACTCATGATTATATAAATATGGGCGCGACACAAATAATAATTTATTATTATTATTATTATTATTATTATTATTACCTTTCATAATTCTTGTTCGCTAATTTATACGTCAATACATTAAGTCAGTTTTGAACTGTTTTATAGTACTGGACGTGTCTGAAGATCAATCATACAAAAAATTGGACTAGTTAATTGTAGGAATTTTGTTTCACATCTGCCAAAATTTCCTACAGACCAATTCAGTGTGTCAGAAGACAGAGAGATGTTAGGCGCAGGATACTATTGTATCCCGAAAATGGTATGTACCATCCTCAGATTGTTTAAACTTTACCTATTGATTGTGTGATGTAATATTTATGATCGGTTTTTTGCTTACTGCATATGTTACCACGGATAACGGTAAAGAACTGTGTGTTCCAAATAATTAATACAATTTTACTTATACCACACAATGCTCTATTATATGTATATGTCTAAATGTAATCGCCAGGTCGTGTGGACAGCTGGATTCTACTGCCCGTCACTGAAGAAGAACAGAAAATACTTTCATGTGTGTGCGATATTTAGTTTTATTGCACCAACATCATATTTAGAAGGTAAAAGAGGCGTCAATTTGCAGACACTTACCGGAGGTTTATCCTTTCAACTGGTACCGACTGTTATTAGCCTGTTGTAGAAGTACTGCACTGCTCTATATTCCTGTTTATCAACACTGATTTTGTAATCCGAGGAATACAAAAATCTGCAGTTTTTGGAACATTTGTACGAAATAAACGGCACTTTAAAAGGGAATATTATTCAGTCTGGATTTTACTCATAATGAAAAGTATTTGTTTGTCCACCACTATATATCATTGGCAGTTGGAGAATTTTATTTTCAGGAAACCAAAATACATATTAATTATTTTGGGATAAGAATGCAATAAAGAATTATTAAAATACACAAGTGTCAAACTGAAAAAGAATCCCTATATTACGTAAAAAAAATCGTACTTAGGGCCACCAAAATATATTTCAAATCTCTGTCCTTTTCTCTACTTTCTAGAAAGTTAAGAATCGGTGCTTAAAAAAATTTAATGACTGACAAGATAAGCCGTAACTACACTTCGTACTTCAGGTCACCCATGTGATATGCTGAGTAAATATCTTATTATTTCATAAGAATAAATATGTAAAAGGTAAAGTTCACCCTTGTACAAGCACTGAGGCTCTGTACAGGCCGTACGGCCCATAGAGGGAGTAGAGGTATAGCTCGTACTCTTTCTTGACCACAGCACTAGAAGGGGTGAGGGGTTAGCGTCACGCCCCGGCCGCTCTTTACCTCCGGGAAAGACCTGGTACCCGTTGTAAAGAAGGCTGAGTGGGCCCCAGGGCAGGTCTGGACACGTGCGGAAAATCTCGCCCCCACCGGGATTCGATCCGTGGACCGTCCAGCCTGTAGAATAAATACGTGGTTACTGTAAAATTGAGAAACCGACTAGGGTTACTTAAATCTTCATATCACAACAAAAATTATCATGCCTCACATTTCCCTTAATTTGGAGAATTTCTGTTGATTATTCGTATTGAATTTATTTCTGTAAAATGACGTATTTGTGCAGTAAAATGTGCTCGTAATTGCGTGTGCAACTTCACAGAACCGGGCTCTTCGTGTGAAGTCAGCAGTTTCTAAGTCAGCCAAAAAAATTCACCGATCTGTTATACACAACATGTAAGACAAGATAAAACGGCCGGCAACATGTTTCGGCTGATTAAACCATCATCAGGCCTTTTTCCGATAACATTAAAAATACTAAACATCAGTTTAGTATATTTTTCATGTCCTTGATACAGTCGTGATGTTGGCTTGATCAGCCACAAAATGTTTCCTGTTTTATCCTGTCTTATATGTTGTGCGTGGCGATTTGAGAAAATACATCTGCGACTGAAATCTCAACGGGGATTTGTCATCTCGAAAATATTACCAATGTTTACCGTACCTGAAAGTTAATTTCCTTTTTTACAACAGCACGTCTCCGCTCGCTTTCCTGACCTTATTTAATTCAGTGCACACATCCTCGGATTTTTATTTTAGTTGATTGTATTTTGTATATCATCATTCTTTTACCCTTCACATTAAAAATCGGAAATTTAATTTGTACCTTTTACAAATACAGATACAGAAATAAAAATGGACACGTCGGCAACTTTATTTGATTTTCGTCTATTGAATATAAACGGCTTAAGTAGAGACCGCTGACAGTAATTGCCTCTTATCTCTTCGATAAAAAGCAATCTGTCAATCTACGTTACAATCTGCCTGTTAGGACGGCTTGCTGATCTTGGATTATTAGACCCTGCTGACTGAGAAACAGTAGGTCCTGCTGATTGAAGAAAGGTAGTCTTCGTAATGGATATGATGTATGGCCTGTTAATGGTACACAATTGTGACCTGCTGAACTAGGAAGAATGTGGACTGCCGATGGAGGAGATGTGTGGCCTGCTGATGGAGGAAGATTAGGGACTGCTAATTGAATAAAAACGAGACCTGCAGATGGATGAAGAGCGGACCCTGTTCTGCTGATAAGGAACAATATGAATATGTAGAAACGGTTAGGCCTGCTAGTGGTAGACAGTAAGGGCTGCTGACGAAGAAAGAAGAGGGCGTGCTGATTGAAAAGTAACAGGGCGAGTTGATGGAGAAATGGTAGGACCTCACCTTCTGATAGGAATATCGAAGACTGCTAATGGTGAAAGAGTAAGGTGTGCTGATGAAAAAAGTGTAGGATCTGCTGAATGAAGAAGAGTGGGGCCTTCTGGCGGCAGAATTGTAGGGCCTATTTTTGTAGGAACAGTACTGACTGCTATTGGAGGCCGATGTCACTACAATTGCAGAAATTTTCAGGGCGCCATTTCCGTATGGGTCATTGTGAGACTGTCGAATGGTACGATTTCGATACCACGTCTCAGGAAAACTTAGTTATATCAAAATTTACTAAGCAGGTCACGTGCATAAATACGAGTATATGATAAAGTAGGCACAGGCCTAACTTTCTTAGTCGTGAAATTAGGTTAGATAAGTATACATGTGTGTAACGACAATGTGTACGAATGCCACGAGCTACAGAAATCCCCATTTTCTCTTCCTGTTTTCTCGAAGAAATTTACCGTACGAAACAAAATTGCCACGTAACATGTTCGTGTAATCTGATTCCACAAACTTTCCGTAGATTTATGCCTGTTTTGTTGGCAGAATGTTATTTTAAGTACATATTTCTGCAACAACTAATACTGACTTATTTCAGGAAAATATTTTCGGATAAAATTTTCCTGATACATGCGTGATGCACACAGTAAGATCATAAAATACAGAAACAAATAACTTAGTAAACATGTTCCTTTGTTACGATACATAAAAGTATATTATGACTGATATATATATATATATACATGTGAAACAAAGGCAAGTGCTGAATTTTCAAGGCTTTAACTTGCAATTTGAGAGGGAGAGCACGTGATGACGTCATACTTGTGCGTTACATGTTTCCATGACAACGCTTGATGCAATGCCAGTATTTTCAGTGAGACCTGTTCGCCCTCGCGCCTTGGTGCACGGGAAAATGTTACTTCGTGTGGAAGTAATTTCACCTGTCTCTTTCTCTCACTGTCGCATATAACAAGACCGCTATGAAACTCATGTTTCAAAGCTCTCTCATATACGAGCTTGCTACAGTTCATTGCGCGAAACTTTGACAAATTTCACTTATATGCTACAGACACTCAGGCTGAGCCTGCCTTCAGTGAAGGCTGCTGGTTCAGAAGAGAATGATTTCTTATCACCTAAACGACTCTCTATTATGTGGTACAAAAATTTGTGTTTTGAATATTTCATCGATATCAGCACTTATACTAACCACTTTACTTCTTCTGCAAGGAAGAATAATAAATTAGTAACAATTAAATTACATTAATATTAATGTTATCATTTTACGTCCGACAGAATTAAAGGTCTAGTTGTGCTTCAGATTATACTGCACTGTCATCACCAGTTTAGTTGTAACAGGTTAATTATGTGTATTGGTACATATTGTTATTTCGTAACTGGTACATGTGCTTATGTGGGGACTGCGGTAGCACAGTGGTTAAGGTGCTGTGCTACAAATCGGTAGGTCGCTGGTTCGAGCTCAGGTGGTGTCAGTGGTGTTTTCATTGACATAAAACTCTTCCGATCGCACTATGGCCCTGGGGTCGACTCAGCCTCTAACAGAAATGACTACCAGGAGTATTTCCTGGGGGTAAAGGCGGCCGGTGCGTAAGGCTGACAACCTACCACCATCCTGTGCCGTTGTCACGAAATCTGGGAACCTTAACTTTCTGGAACCCTCTGGGCCTGTCCAGGCCTGTAACGGGACTGCTTTACCTTTTTCACAAGTGCTTATGTACGGAGGTGACTGAATTACTCACTGGAACACAGTACCCTCTGAGAAGCTAACAGGTCCTCAGGTAGTAAAGAAATTCCCCGAATATTATGGAAACCAAAGGTTCATTACCGCACTAACAAGCGCCCGTCACCTATCCCTATCATGAGCCAGATAAATCCAGTCAATTCCTTCCAATCTAACTTCTTGAATATCTGTTTTAATATTATCCTCTTATCTACGCGTAGGTCTTCTAAGTAGTTCTTTCTCTTAAGTCTCTACTAAGGTACAATAACCTTACGTAGTATAGCCTTTTATTACGTAAGGTTATTCTTTCCAGGATTCCCTTACAGCCTTATTACAACGCTTGTAATTCTGCAAAATCTGGAGCCTTTCTCGGTCGCCTGGAATAACCGAACGTTGGTACATTCCACAAATTTGAAACTATAACAAGAATGTTGAAAATGTGTGCAAGTCGATTTTATCAGTCCGACTTTCCTCACATTTAAGAATTTGTCCTGAAATGTTTAAAATTAGGGATTCTGTATACCAGAAGCGGCAGTGATGTTCCGTTATTGCTTCTTAACATACGTAAGACAAAGTAAACTGTCACACTCCGTCGTGGATAATGAGTTCTCATGTGTTAGACGAGTTAATTAGTGGATTCTCCTGTTTACCATAATCAATCAAAGCTAAGTCTATTATCTGCCCTGTCAAACACTTAATATTGGGTTTTCTGAAACAGATTTGTTTGGTACTTGAAATAAAAACACTTTCCCTGAGGATAAGTTCCTTTTGCATAATAATAGTTTTATTTTATTTCGTGTATTTATTTGTTTATTCTATGTTTCTGCTACGTGTAATGAACTTAATAATTAAAGTAACTACATATTTGTTTTAGACACATGAATAACATGTCTTCTAATTTGTGGTTTCGACTGTTCGTCTACTCACATATAGAATTATTATTGTTATTAACATACTGGACCACGAACCATGTCGGGCTACGTCAACATAAACGTCGTCTTATCCCGTACGAGGCCTACTGAAGTCTGTTGCGGTTATTACAAGGCAAGCTGTCCATCGTTTTATGGGTCTTCCCAGTACTTTCCTTCCACTTGGATGACATTTCCGTCTCTTTTTGGGAATCTTTTAACAACTCAGCCTATCAACATTTTTTTTATCCAACTCTCTGTGTATTTTTTATAAACTAGATTCACACTCAGAACTCCACTGGTTGTCCTACTGTCCTACAAGCAGCGTCTCGTGGTCCTCGTGAAACTCAATTCAATTTCTGTCAATATTCTTTTGTCTCTTCGTATTGCCCCTGTTTATCTGCCATAACATAATGTTGGTGTAGTGCCTTATAGATCTTTATCCTTGTACAGGGGTGCTGATAATTCCTTAACCCGACCAGGAAGGAAACAAGCTAATGTTTCTGTCAGAATGGCGTGAAATTCCTTCGGCGTCTTGGCTTGCAGGTAGAAAACTTGATGACAATTCTTGTCTCGAAATTGTTGAAATCATGCGTATCCCCGACATTTTTTCGAACTTGCTTCCTTCCTGGTCGGGCTAAGGACTTATCAGCACCTCGGGTATGCCTATAAACTAATAGGAGCCGGGATATCACAGTCAGTGTAGTGACTAGGATACGGAATGAATGACTGGGGAATGTATTTAATGTTGTGTTGAAGAGTTATAACCGGAGCGTCCGTAACACTGCACTACTCAGGCGGTCCGATTAGGTTCGGATTTGATCGGTTCGGCTCGGGTTGCTGTGTGAATGACGCCTAAGGCGTCTGGCCAATCCCTGCATGACACGTCATGTATTTAATGGGTACCTCGCAGAGAACGCGACGGGACGAAAGTGATCCGACGAAAGCGACGCTCAGTCATCACGACAAGAGCGACGTGACGTGACGCGTCGAGAGCGACGCGGAGCGATCAGAATGGATTAGGCTATCAGGATAGCTGAAGAGGTAGAAACGGAGCGTCCGTAACACTGCGCACTACACAGGGTGCTCGGTTCGGTTCTGTTCGGCTCCACTCGGGCCGCAGTGTGAATGACGCCTAAGGCGTCTGGCCAATCCCTGCTCGACACGTCATGTATTTAATGCGTAACTCGCTGAGAACGCGACACGGCGAGGGTGATCCGACGACAGCGACGCTCAGTCTTCACGGCAAGAGCGACGCGACGTGACGCGTCCAGAGAGACGCGGAGCGATCAAAATGGATTAGGCTGTCAGGATAGCTGAAGAGGTATAAACGGAGCGTCCGTGACACTGCGCAGTACTCAGGCGGTTCGATTCTGTTCGACTCGGCACGAGTTGCAGTGTGAATGACGCCTAAGGCGTCTGGCCCATCTCTGTGTCTACTCCTGATATACCGCTGAGGGAAAAAGTTACCTTGTCTATAAATTAATTATTAATTGAAGATATTCACAGTTACTGAGGGCCGGAATAGCATAGGCCGTACAGTGACGCAACGGGCCTTCCGGTTCGGTTTTCGAATCCCAAATTCAAAATTCTTTGTTTTGCGTACGGTCACATCTTCTATTTGACGTTGTTTCTCTCCATTCCTTCCTCGTTCACGCTCTTTACGAGACGGCATCGAAAGTTGGCGTGAAGGAAGTGAAAAAATAGAGGCAGTATTGGTCAGAAGTCCCATAATGCTCACGATGTGCTTAAATTTCCTGAGTTGATATTATTAGCTTGCATCTTAAGGAATGTAATAACTTGCGACAAATCGTCATTCATTACATACGCCACTGTAATTCTACTTGGAGGGTCCTTTATATTAGTGAATTACGGTTCTCTGTCACTTGGTAGTACGTGTCAATAATCGAAAATGGAGTGAACGATAACAGTGAAAGGGTGTTATTACCCAGCATTTATCCCAAGGAAACATTACTAAACATAACTTACGGGTTAAATACATGATCCCGTACAGAATTCGAACGATCCCAATTTAGATGTGATGTAACTGTGCTAATTCACTAACTTGGATTGACTAACTCGTGAGTTCTAAAGCGACCGCTTTGAATTTTAGTAATATATTTCAAAGGAGAATAAGAATTTGCAGCTGGATTCGGAACCATGATACAGGCCTATTTCATTGAATGCTGGATTATATGGGTAAAATATGGCAGCGAATTATGTCTGTATCCTAATCATAATTCTTTCTAAAAGACTGTATGAAGGACAATGTGAAACATGTCGGTTATAAAAGAAAATGTGGCCGAAATCCATGCTTTAACGACTGCAATATATTTGGAACGTGAAATGTCCTACATTCAAAATCAGACTCCAAAATTATTATAAAAATAAGACAACAAAACTAAGTCGTCTATTTTAACAGGACAAAGGACATTTGGCACTCCCGATAGAAACGAATATCTCGGATCTGACTTATCCAGGGATTTAAGTAAAAAAAAAAACAAAGACAATTTAAAAGTCACACAGTCGAAATGTATATCATCTAGTGCACACCTAGATTTCCTGTATATAAATACAGATTATGTGTGTGTATGTATATTGGTAATACGATATAATCCTAAGGCCCTAGCATATGGTAATAAGGTTTCCTAATCGCCATTTCGTAATTTTCGGTTTGTTGCCACGGAACCAGGGAAAACCATCCTAGTTTTTGTTAGTCCCAAATTTTCAATATTAATATAAAAAAAAAAGTAGGTATTTTAGTGTTGCTATCATAATTGGTAACTCTTAGAAGTAGGGTTGCTTTAGATACGTCGACGCAGGCCTTGTCGGTGACTAGTGACTCGTGCAATATTCCATTCCATTTAAAGAAAGGAAACAAAAAATACATTTTAAACTTCCAAGTAACTGCCTTTCGCGATAAAACACTTAGTTTGTCAATAGTATATCGTAAACAATTTCAATCATATTCAGTCACTACACAGTAGTTCACAATTTGAAGAAACCAGAACAGATGGCGGGACTGACTGACATACACATATCCATGTATAGTCAATTTGAGCACATAGAGCTTCGGCTACGACTAACCCCATCATATGCACCCAATAATTCGTATGTAGGTGTGTGTTCCTCGAAATATTGCGAAGTCGTTTGAGAAGACAAATACTTCTCTGTAATAACATACGCTAAGAAAGATACAGATAACCAACACAACGAAAATTACTTCCTCAATGGCGGCGGCACGCAGTTTTGGTTGCGAGGATGCTCTGTTAAGTGATAATGGTGAAGAAGCCTCTTCCAGTGTCAATTATCGAAGTTGTCTATTAATGGAAAATAATATTCAAGCATTTGAAAAAGAGGTAAAATCATTAACTGAAATTATAAGTATATTAAATGATGAATTGAAACATGACGCCACTGAAGAGGTTATGAAAGCCGATTGTCTCTGCGTTGACAAACTCAAATCAAAAAATACATCAAGTTACAATTGTGAATTAATTAAACCACAGCTTTTAATAGTACTAAATGAACTTAGTTCTGTCATAAAAATAACTAATATAATAAGAGAAGAACTTGTAAGCATGAAACATGCGACCAACAAGAATATGTTACCTGAAAGTATTAGCTCAAGTATTCAATCGAGCAACCCTGTATCCTTCTCAACATACAATCCAAAACATTTTAAAACCTGGACTGCTGATAATAGTCAATATTCCTTTCCAACTTCGAATCGGTTCGATATTCTTTCCAACTACCCAGAATCACGGTATAATGAACCAGAGTGTTCTCCCGACTTACATCCTCTCCCGAAATTCTTACCTTAAACTAATAAACTTCAGCATAGAAATCTCAACCAGAAGAACTCATCACGAAGAAATATTACAACAACTTCGGCACCCAATCCAGTGGACAACCATAACCAACAAAGTGTGAAGGGAGAAGATTCAGTAAACTTCATTCCTACCATAGTAAATAGCATCACAAATAAAACCACTATCTCAGAAATGACGCTAGAAGTTAGTGATGTGTCTAGTGAAGTGAATGGTGATATAATACATGGGATTATAACTGATATAAGAGAATCCATCAATATTCATCAAAATAAGAAACTTTCATCTATACAACATTGAGTAGTTTTAATTGGAGACAGCAATATGAGAGGTTATGTGAGTTCCCTAGAACCATTATTAAACAGTAATTACAATCTATATTGTGTTATGAAACCAGGATCGAGTACCAATGAATTAGAAAAATCAGCAACTAAAATGATTAGTTATCTCAACCATAATGATATGATAATACTTTGTTATGGAACCAATGACTTTGACCAAAAAAGTAAAAAAAATCTAAAAAAGAAATTGTCGTGCACCTTCCAGAATATTAAGAAATTTATAATGAACAATAACCACACAAATATACTATTAATGAACATACCTTTTCGATATGATGTAATTAATGCATCTTATGTTAATAAAACCATTCTACGATTGAATAGAAAGTTACAGAAATTAGTAAAAATTAATCCACATTCCAACTATCTAGAAACAAGCAATGATAGGAATTTATTTATAAACCATGGTCTCCATCGTAACAAACAAGGTAAAAACCTTGTTAAGTTTCAGTTAGCTTCCTTCCTTCTAATAACATTTGCTCAAAATACTTCAAAACCTATTCCTCTAGAATGGCATGAGATGTGTATTGCAATAAATGATAGTGAGGTTACAAAGGAAGGTTCCCAATAGAAGCTCTTATCGTAACAGGAAAATACCAGTTACAAGGACGAAAGATTTTTTTATGGATAACCTAAACTCTAAAAGAATAGTCAATGATTCTAAAAATGCCGACTTAAATTTTAAGAGCAATATTAACCTTAGTTCTACTAAAGTAAATAACCTTGCTGTGGATAATAATACATTTATGTCACCTAGTACCCCTTTAAATAAACTTAGACCTAATAATTTTAAAATTTTGCATCAGAATATACATGGAATATTCCACAAAACTGATGAATTTCTAATTTAACTAGGAAAGACTTCTCCCCGTGTTCTTTGTATAACTGAGCACCACTTACGGATTGATGAACTAAATAACATCAACCTAGGCCACTATGTCTTGGGTTCACAATATTGTAGACAATCCCTTAAGCAAGGTGGTGTCTCAATATTCGTTTCTAGTGACATTCAGTATCTTACCATTAACCTTGATCACTTTTATAAAGAGAAAGATTTAGAAATTTGTGCTTTAAAGATAGGTTTTCCTCATGAAAATCTCATAATAATTTGTATTTATAGATCTCCTATTGGAAATTTTATAAATCAATTATAAATTATTCTAGATAGTTTATGCAAAGTATCTACTCACTTAATTTTATGTGATGATTTTAATATTAATCATTTAGGAGAATGTAACAGGACTAACCAACTACGATCCCTTTTGGCCTCCTTTAATCTTTTTGGTACTGTAACCTTCCCTACCAGAATCGCCACGAACTCTAGTACTCTTATCGATAATATTTATATTGATATTAATAAATACAATTTTAAGGTACATCCTGTTATTAATGGCCAATCAGACCAGGATGCACAGGTTATGGAAGTATTAAATATTTTCAATCATAATCCAAAAAATCATTATAAACTTACTAGAAGAATTGATAGCAATTCCATACAAACTTTTATTGATCTTTTAAGTCATGAAAACTGGGAAGAAGTATTTCTTGATGAAAATGTTAATATAATTTTTAATAACTTTCTTAATATTTATTTAAGAATTTTTAATGCCAGTTTTCCGGTTGTTAAAAGGAAAGAATTCATTAGATTTAACCCCTGGATAATGACAGGAATCAAAATCTCATGTACTACAAAGCGCGATCTTTATGTAAGATACAGGAACAGTAAGGACTTAATTATAAGGTACATTACAAAAAATATTGTAAAATTTTGTCCTCAGTTATTAGAGCTGCAAAAACATGTACTATGAGTCAATAATTCAGAAATCTACTAATAAAGTAAAAACAACATGGGATATAGTGAAATCACACACTAATAACAAAATTATTACTAATAAGCCTAATATAAGAAATTTTAAAAATAATCATGAAACAGCTAATGCATTCAACCAGTATTTTTCTACAGTGGCAGAAAAGCCAATAGAAAACTCCTCAAAGGAAAATTGTACTACTTATATTGATCCATTACAATATTTAAGGAGGAATTTTAATCAACCGAATTCTAAGATTAGATTAAAGAATACAACTACTCATGAGATAGGTAAAATTGTTCATTCCATAAAAACTAAGGACTCCCATGGATATGATGAGATTTTGACTAGATTATTGAAGATGAGTGCTCCATGCATTATATCTCCTCTTACATATATCACTAACAAAATACTGTCAACAGGAATATTCCCTGACAGATTAAAGTTTTCAGAAGTTAAACCCTTATATAAAGATGGTGATCCTTTAGATTTTTCCAATTACAGACCTATTTCATTATTAACTTCCTTTTCTAAGGTGATTGAGAAAATAATACATGAAAGATTATATCATTTTTTAGAGCAACAAAAACTAATTGTAAATGAACAACACAGCTTTCTTCAGAAAGCATCTATTGAGACAGCAGCATTTTCACTTTTAAATACTATACTAGTATCCCTTGACAAAAAGAGCATTGCCAGTGGCTTATTTCTGGATTTAAAGAAAGCTTTTGATTGTGTCGATCATGATATACTCTTATCTAAACTCAATTATTATGGTATCTCTGGTAAGGCCAATGAACTAATGAAATCATACATTACAGACAGGTATCAAAGGGTAGTATTGTATGATAAATTTTCCAACAAATTAGTATCCGAATGGAAATGTATAAAACATGGGGTTCCCCAGGGCTCAGTTTTGGGACCTTTGCTGTTTCTCGTTTACATAAATGATCTACCAAGAACCTTAGATAATTATGCTAATTCGGTACTATTTGCTGATGATACTAGTATTATCATCACAAATACTGATGCACAAGAATTTAAACAAACTATTGATATAGTTATACAGGAAACAAATGATTGGTTCCTTAGCAATCTACTTACAGTGAAATACAATAAAACAATTTCTCCGATTTCTGGCTAGAAAACAAAATAAATTCCCAATACAAATAATGACCTCAAATTCAATACTTAATAGTATTAATAGCATGAAATTTCTTGGTTTGACTCTAGACAGTATGTTGTCATGGAGAGAACATATTATAGACTTAACACTTAAATTAAATGAAGTTTGCTTTGCCATCAGAACAATTAAGCCCTTCATGACTACAAGAGTATTGAAAATGGTTTACTACTCTTATTTTCACTCGATTATGTCGTACGGTATTATTTTCTGGGGTTCATCTCACTTCAGTATTAATATACTTAGAATACAAAAGAGAATAACAAGGATTATGACTAATGGATCTAAGCGTGATTCCTGTCGTCAACTACATAAACAACTACAAATCTTGACACTTCCAGGACAGTACATATTATCATTACTCTTGTTTGTGATTAAATATAGTGAATTATTTCCATTGAACTCGGACATTCATGACCGGAATACTCGCTATAATGACAATTTGCATCCTCCAGCCACTAATTTAAAATTGGTGCAAAAAGGAGTTTTATATTCAGGTATTAAAATTTTTAATTGTTTACCAACGAGCATTAAATCCCTTTCTAAGGATCCTAAGCATTTTAAAAATAATTGAAGAACTTTTTCCTTGAACACACATTGTATAGTCTTAATGAATACTATCAAGTGACTTCCAAATAAATCTATTCATATGTACCATGCAAGACTAATTTATAATACTACAAAGGGTATTGATAAATTAAAGTACTAATTAAAATTTAAGAGAAAGTTGTATGTTCCTAGATCTAAGGAAAAGTTTGTTTTTGGTACTATGACAAATGCCATGCATACTATGTACATATTGACTTGCTCTGTATCTACAAAGATTTACTAGAGGAAAATAAATACAATACAATACATCGCCATCAGTAACGTGTGGCGGCAATAAAATACGCGACGTATAGGGGCATCAACACCCCATCAAAAACTGTAACCACGGATCGCCTAAATCTGATCCATGGTCCAAACCCGGAACAGATCTCTTTGGCTAAGATGTTTCCGGGAATAGCTCGGAGTAAGGGAGAGGAATCAAAATGGCGAGTACAATTAGGTTGTTGAAAGGCAAAACAGGCAAGTTGTAGTACTTTGGGTGATAATTTTATTTATTAGGCTTGGTATTTCATTGTTCATAAAAATACATACTCTCGCAAACTTTCAGTGCCACATATTTCATATAAACAGTAGAATCCCAGAGTTTTTTCATATACAAATGAATGTTAATATTTTACACCCATATTTTACGCTGTGGAGAATTTCTCTACAGTTTGATGTTTGTATTGTTGATTTTATTCTGTTTTTCCTTATTTTACTTTATAATTGTTTCCTGGGGTCAAATCTGCTTTCAACCCCCCTCCTTCCTGTCTTTACAAATTGTGGAATCCCTTTTAATGTACAGCATTTACAAGACGTGAAATTTCTCGGTACAGGATATGATGGCTCCCCGCATTTGTGGATTATTGTAAAGCCATCAAGTATTAATTTAGGAAGCCTGAAGAATTCAGATCCCTAGCGTGATTCCATCATGCAGGTTTAGTCTGGTAAAAGTGGGGAGCGCTTCTGGGATGTGATTGTCATAATAAATAAACTGCAATTTACCGCAGGCAGTTCACACCAGCTAATGCTATAGGGTGTTTGTGTTATGACTTTGTTAACGCCTTACACAAAATTCATGCTTGATTTTGTACCAAAGTTTGTATCAAGAAGTGGGAAGCATGCCCAATTTTATTCCTTCATGTTGACTGTCAGAAGAAATATTTCATAACATATTTTGTTATAGTGAACATGCCTGTGACAACGGTGTATTTAAACAGTGGCTAAAAATAATGTATCAACCTGTTTTTTCAGTTTATGTGCTGGCATATAATATTTGGAGGTGCGCACAGGTCTTATAATGTGTAAATGGTCAAAACTGATATTGTACACTTGGCGGTGTATTCAGTATGTTCACATTTTTTTTACTGTGTATGACAATGTGTTTTTTGCTTGTATTATATTTATATTTGCAAACATTGGAGATTTCCCACCCATGTCTCATCTCTCTGAGAATGGCTTTTAAGGATGAAACATGTCTGAGAAATAAAAATGTAGTTGCGATTTGCAGTTTCTGTGTATGTAGCTGGCTTTATGAACATTCATTGTGGTGCTCTTAGATTTGTAGAATATTACCTGTGGCCTAGTAGGTACCATATTTTGTGTGGAAAAACAAATATTATTTCACGGATAGAATGTGTTGTGAGTTGTGGTACTTTTAGTCTGTTGAGTGATTGGTTGCATTTGAAGATATGCTGCCTCATTTGTTAGGGAATAATTGATCTTAAATGCTAGACAGAAGTTATATTATGTCCTGGTGATAACACAGCTGGTTCCTGTAGATTATTAACCACCTGCCAGACAATATGGTATCATAACCTAGAAGACCACAGTCTAAATCTTCACAGTCTTTAAAACCTTCAATGTCATATCATAATGGTAAAAATGGCTACACACATGAGGATTCCATTCTTCCAGGATATGGTGAAGTGTCATATCCCAGAAGAATAGAGTCCTTGGCTACATTCCTTAAAAAATGTCAAAACATGTGATATACCTCTGTGTTTCTGTGATTGTTAATGACTTTGGTAAGAAACATTTCTGAAAGAGAATTTTTTTTTCAGTTGGGGGAGTTCTCAAGAAAGGCTGGGATGAAATTCCAGAAGTCATTGCCAGCTCAGTTTTGGCTTTGGTTGGATTAGGATTAGGTGGAATTGGCCTTTATAATTATTATGCCAAAGATGGAGACAACAGAAGGTACAAACTTGAGTACACAGGTAAATATATCTGTCAAGTTAGAGTGAAGGTCTGGAAACATAGTATTAAAGTCTGTATTAAAGTGCTGTAATTATGATTCTGATTGAACTCTGCAAAGATATGTATATCCACTTGTGCATGTTAACAGTGTACAGTGCATTGTTACTCAACTTCTCCCACATAGTTCTGCACTAAAATATAATTAAATAAGATACAGCCTACTAGATATGTGTGCATGTACATCGCCATGTATGAATTATGTGTATACTATTTTTTATATTTTCTTATACTTTACTTATAGCTTTTTGTAAGACTTGCTATAGTACATAGCAAAGTTTAACTGATTTTGTGATAGTAAGAGCAACAAAATGTGAAGAACTGAAGTGACTGTTCTGAAATCTTGCAATATGTAACAAGTATGAGAAATATTAAGGTAACTGTGATATAAGAAAGAAATAGTTGAAGGGTCTGGCCAAATGAGAAAGCGCGTTTGAACAAGATATTAGTGTTGTTGTTGTTATTATTATTATTGTTAATACTACTACTAGTAGTACTACTACACTTTGTGAGCTGTTTTTCAGTGTCTTGAAATGCCATTTGAATTCAAATAGTTACACACTGGTTACAAAGTGCTGGAATAGCATATGACTTTTTTCACCACTACTATCTGCAGATTAAACCTGAAGTATTTCTGAGTGTGCTGGACATAAGATAAATAAGCATTAAAATTGAGTGCATCTTTCAACAGTTTGAATGTGTAGACCTGCATTTGTAGTCTGTATTGGGACGGGAATTCCCAATAACATTTTATAAGGTACTGTTTATATGACCACAACTGTGTTGGGGGGCACACAGTGGTGCAGTTGGTTGAGGCACTGCATTACAAGCTGGAAGGTCGCAGGTTCTCCTGATGGTGTCATTGGCATTTTTTATTGACATAATCCTTCGGGCTGCATTATGGCCCTGGGTTCGACTCAGCCTCTAATAGAAATTAGTACCAGGAATAATTCTTGGGGCGTAAAAGTGGTCGGTGTGTAGGGCTGACAATCTTACCACCTACGTGTGCCAATTGTCTTAAAATGTGAGAACCTCAAACTCTGGAACCCTCCAGGGCCTGTCCAGACATTGTTACAGGGATTGCTTTACCGTTTCCTTTACAAATGTGTGGGATGCACAAACACAAATGTTATGAAGTTAATGGATACACTTCAGTTCGGTATGAGGTGCACTGTAAAGTGTCAGGTTTTTTGCTAGTTATGAATTATGCTTCCTGAGTATAATCCACAGGCCACTTATAAATTGGAATGATCTTAAATATATTTTTGTGTGTATTTCATTGTTATAGAATGTGACGAGGCTGTCTGATTGTGTAATGTTTCCTTTACAGTAATTCGCCCAGATGATCCACAAGTTGCAAAAATTCGGAAAGATTGACAGAGGGCTTTAGATTTCTTTACCATAATCTGATTTTCAGGCTGTAAATAGTATGCTTTGTAAATTTAAATTCTTGTTAGCTGTTGAAAATAAAGATATTTTGTCTCCCCAGTGGTTGTACTTCATTTTGCTGTATGTTTGTATGTAAAAGCTGTAGTTATGTGACAGTGCTGTTATTGCTGTGTACTTGAGATGAACTGTTTTTTTTTTTTAAACGGATTAGTGATAACACAGATTCTACATTGTGCACCTGATGCATGCAATGTTTAGCTCATGAAGGGAATCCCTGTCGCAGAAGTTCGAGGATCATCACAGTCACAGTGAAGCCCTTCAGTTGCCGCTACATTTATTTGGCCAGTTTCAAGTTTGGCCATGCTATAGCTAACATGGTCGATGGCTGGCCTGTCGTGACAGAGGCCCTCCCAGGATATTGCATGCAGGATTTGTGGATACAGTGATGCTGGGCAGGTTGTTGTGCAAGTTTTTACATCACTGTTTTTACATGATTTCTTCGTGCTCACATTTCGTTCATTTACCATTGTGTTTTTGTTTTTGTAAGCAGTGTCATACATAGTCAGGGATGGGCAGAGTGTGGATAGCTGAATCTTTTAACTTAACCCTTCAGTGCCCAAATTAAATCCCCCATGTGATATGCAGAAGACTGGAATTTAAATAAATGCTGCATAAGGATGGCCAAAATTTGCCATTGCCAGTAGACAGTGTTTGGCAATTGAACATCACGCTTCACATTACCAGTCACTCACATGAAACATTAAGGGTAAATTCGCTCTTAAATTAGTATACGTGCTTGACTTCAGGCTTCTCCCATGAAGTAGTTGAGAACTGCAATCTTCTGGGTTATTATGCAGCGAGTAGTGGTAATTTCTTACAACATTTCAGGACAACCTGTCAGTCTCATCTTCAAGAGAGTCAAGAATCAAATTCTGTCCTAATGTTATTTATGTTTTATGTAGGTGTGAAACTTGCTGTCTTACAATAAGAGAAAAACTTATTGTTTCAGAATGAGGTGTTGAGGGGAGTATTTGAACCTAAAGGGAAGAGAGTGACAGGAAAGTTTAGGAACATGAGTATGAAACACTTCATACTCTGTCACCTTCACCAAACATTATGGTAGAAGAATCACAAAATTCAGAAAGTTGAGTTGGGCAGAATGAACATGTAGAGGGTATGAAAAATGCATGCAATGATAGGGAAGAGAAATGAAAGATAACTTGGAACACCTAGGAATAAGTAATAAGACAATCTTCAAATGAGTCTTGAAGAAGCTGGGTGGGATGGTGTGGATGTCATACATCTTATCATAATTTATGTAATGTTTAGCACCACTGACGTTTACTTTTTGGCATTTATAGAACAAGGTTATAGGTCACTAAAGTTTTGTTTACTACGGCTGGGATAGCTCAGTCAGTATGGCAACTCGCTGCAGGCTGGATGGCCCAGGGATGGAGTCCCGGTGGGGTGAGATTTTCTGCACCTGTCCAGACCGGACCTGGGGCCCACCCACCTCCTACACAATGGGTACCAGGTCTTTCCTGGGGGTGAAGTGGCCAGGGCGTTCTTTTGACCACCCACCCCCATCTAGCGCCGAGGTAAAAGAAAAAGTAGAGCTATACCTCTACTCCCCCTCTGGGCCTTTGTGGCCTGTTCTAGAGTGAATTTTACTTTAAAGTTATATTTACTGATGGCAGAAAAGGACAGCTAAAAAATACATTTTGTTGCACCGCTACCCCATGCAACACATCTTTCTTCTGCTGCACTTCTACCCTACACAACAACCACAATCCCCCAGATGATATAAGCAGTAGCAGTCCTTAGAACCTCAACTGGCCGTGCGTCATTAGTCCTCCTATGTGATAGACTCACAATGAAGGATACTTATGTTTTGGAATCACAGGTGTGACATAGTTTTAATTTGAAATTATACCATCTCTGTACTGCAAACTATTTAGATACTGCATTGGTAGTAGTTAATAATATTATTTGTGTGTAGGGACAGGTACCATTCACTGACTTTTTCCTTTGGCACTGGATGTTATGTAATGCATGATATGATTTTCAAAATGCCATACAAATGTTTACGTTTTTATGCAGTGCCCATTTTAATTATAGTCTGCTTCACATCACCACAGGTATGTAATTTTAGTACCAAAGGGCTAATGTTACCACAGGGTGAAATGTACAGGCAAAAAATATGCAAAGGCTGTGTTAATGTTTACATGATGAGTACATCAGTTTTATAAAGTGTGATTGAAAACATGTTTTTGATGTCACAAAGAATGACAAGAATATTTGTGCTTCTTTCGTATGCATATTTGTTATATAAATTTTACATCAAGGGAAGGTTCTTAGTTTCTTGTGACCATTTGCATTCCCTAAATGCCAGCACATTATTATTATGTACTGTACTTTAGGCAAGGACAAATATTTACATTTAGAGCTATAGGTAAGGCAGTTGCAATTGAAATAAATAAAACAATGGTGAAACTAGCTGTAGTTTGTGGAAGTGAAACATGGCATATGACAGCAGTAGATGTTAAAAGGCTGAAAACATGGGAGAGGATATATGGATCAGTGGGAGAACAAGTAATATGGAGAATAAGAACTAATCAGGAATTGCAGGAACTACATAAAGGTTTTGCCATGTTAGTGGACACTAAAAAGAAAAAGATTGGAATGAATAGGACATCTAGTAAGAATGGATCATGGGAAGGTAGTTAAGAAAATACTTGAGGGGAAACTGGAGGAAAGAGGTGGAATGGGAAGACCTAGGTTTAGATGGTTGGGAGATGAATGTTTAAGGATGGTGACAGTGGACAGAGAAGAATGGGCATCTATAATTAAGGAGGCCAAGACTTGGAGGGCTGTAGAGCCAAGGAGAAAGTAAGTATATTTAAGAATTGCACACACTTCTAAATCTTCAAATTTCAATAGGTTCTAGTGGTACTACAAACTGTATTACCCAGTGGTCTAAATTTTTTCTACATGGTGTGTAAGGTTCATGTGATTCTCGCATACTTCTATCTCCTTAAAGACTAATTAGTGATTTGTCTGTGTAAGAGATAATAATGTGTTATGAATCGTTTTTCATAAGATGTAAATACACAAGACATAGTCTTAATTCTATGTTTCGTTCACCATGACATTATATTAATGTTATTCATATGTATAATTTGCTGTTTGTATTTATTTTGTGGTCTGTACACTGACTTTTCTCTGCCTGTTAACTACAGCCTTATTTTTAATGTTTTGTTGTTTAACACATCGAGATTACAAACAGGTTTGCAGCTTTGGAGAACTCGGACGATGACAAGGATGTGAATAGGACTTGGGAAAACATTAAAAAGAATATACAAACATCAGCGAAAGAGAGTCTGGGTTTGGATGAATTTAAGCAGAAAAAACCTTGGTTTGATGATGAATGTTTAGGTGTTTTGGATCAAAGGAAGCAGGCTAAAATTCAGTGGTTACAGGATCCAAGCCAAAGCAATATAGATAATTTGAACAAGGTAAGGCATGAAGTTAGCAGGCATTTCAGGAACAAAAAGAAGGCATATCTGAGAGCTAAAATTGAGGAACTTGAAACTAACAATAAGATCCAAAACATTAGGGGCATCAGTGACTTTAAGATGGGGTACCAGCCTAGATAAAATATAGTAAAGGATGAGAAAGGCGACCTGGTTGCAGACTCCCACGGTATTGTGGCTAGGTGGAGGAAATATTTCTCCCAGCTATTCAACGTGCATGGGGTTAAGGATGTTGGGCAGGCAGAAATGCACACAACAGAACCACTAGTACCTGAGCCAAGTGCCTCTGAGGTTCAGCTGGCTATCGACAAGCTAAAAAGTCACAAATCACCAGATATTGACCAAATACCAGCAGAACTGATTAAAGCAGGGGGTAGAGCAATTTACTTCGAGATTCATAAACTAATTATTTCTATTTGGAAGAAGGAGAAACTGCCTGAAGAGTGGAAGGAGTCGATCATAGTACCTATTCATAAGAAGGGGGATAAAATAGATTGTAATAATTATAGGGGCATATCACTTTTGCCA
>Ga0131853_10006394_pt1 | contig 21251 bp, 10 predicted proteins | sample TergutLab28metaG_FD_92764 | JGI IMG/M metagenome (GOLD analysis project Ga0131853, IMG submission 92764) | Labiotermes labralis P1 segment gut microbial communities from Petit-Saut dam, French Guiana - Lab288 P1 (version 2) (version 2) | ecosystem: Host-associated > Arthropoda: Insects >...
CAGCTATACTTGGAACATCACACATAATACGGAAAGTACTGCAATGTGAAGCTTGATGCCTGAGCGGTGGGGATCACCGCTGGTTCAAGAGAAGTACCAGGAAGAAATGCCTGCGACAGGAGACATACATATTGTATAATAATAATAATAATAATAATAATAATAACAATAAAGTTTGCAGGGTTTTAGGCCTTGTGGCCTATTCCGGTCCCATTAAAAGTCGTGAAGTCTAATGAGGGGTCATCCTGGGCTTCACTTCCCACATGATTGATATTTCGTAATTGTGACCGTCTCTGTCCATTTGCTGAACATGTTATAACCATACATTTCTGTAATTTATATTTTCTTTAGAGTTGGGTTAATTTTAAATTCTGATAAATATCTTAATGGTGTTGTAATCTTGCCATGTGTATTTTGCCATTCTCCTCATGAATTTAATTTCCACTGATGATATCCTGGATTTATTCTGTTCTCTAATTGCTCCAGTTTCACATCCATATAATAAAGTAGGTAATAACAAAGTGTTATATATTTTCAGGCTGGTGTGTTTTTGTGCTGAGATGATTTTAAAGTTCTAGTAACAATTCCCGTTATCTGGAGAAATTTTGAAACATATTTTTCAAAAACAGCAGAAAAATACACGTGCTGATAAAACTAAGTACACGGTCATATTTCGAGATCAGAATGCAGGGCGAAGTCACAATATAAAGATTGATAATAGCTCCTGTGAAAAGGAGGAAGAGTTCAAATGTTTGAGAACAACTGTAATGAACCAAAATTCTATTCAGGAAGAAATTAAGAGCAGAATGAAGTAAGGGAATGCTTGCTATCATTCGGTGCAGAATCTTGTCTTCCAGTTTGGTAACGAAAAACATAGAGATTAAGGTATACAGAAACATAATTTTGCCTGTTGTTTTGTATGGGTGTGAAACTTGATCGGTCACATTGTGGGAGGAATGTAAGCTCTGGGTGTATGAGAATAGAGTACTCAGGAGAATATTTGGGCTTAAGAGGAGGGAACTACATGAGGAGCTTAGTGATCTGCACTCCTCACCTCATGTATTCGGGTGATCAAATCAAGAAAAATTAGATGAGCGGGGAATGTAGTATGTATGGGGGGAGAGGAGAGGTGTATACAGGGTTTTGGTGGGGAAACCTGAGGGAAAGCGACCACTTGGAAGACTCAGGCATAGATGGGAGGATTAATATTAAGATGGATCTTCAGGAAGTGTGATGGGGGACAAAGATTGATCTGACTCAGGACAGGGATAGGTATTTTTAAATGTGGTAATGACTTTTGGGTTCCATAAAATGTGGGGAATTTCTTGATGAGCTGACAACTGGTTAACTTCTCAAGAAGGACTCTGCTTCATGGAGTAACTAAGAAAGCAGAAAAATGGGGAAATCTTGTGAATGGCTCATCAAATATGTATGTTATCAAACCAGTTATGGTTCATATAAAAATAAAATTAGTTATAACACACCACAAAGCATTCTGGGATTTCAACAAACTATCAATGTGTATGGTGAAGATAAATAAAACATGACCCTTTCACCTGACTTTTGACTTTCACATTCTGAATGCAGGCAATTGCTAATCACAGTAATTTGTAAAAAAATGTTGCACCACATGCAATATGTATGTAGTGATAAAAAGTCTTTGGAACTGCTATACAACTGCAGAACATATACAAGACAAACAAAAATACATGGGTAATGGGGAGAAATGCCTTTAAAGATGCTCATGTACATAAGGAATTATGATTAATTAATTTTCATCCCTTCATTATTATAATATTCATCACCAAACAATCACTTCCTCAAGGAATCAGGCACATTATACAACTGATTGGAGTACTGCAGGATAGATTTTTAGTCTGCACTGGATCCGTACACAGCTCACAATGTATACAACATTCACAAATTCTTCCTACAACTCCATGTTTTAAATACTACTCCTCACAAATTGACATATAAATTGACAATCCGTGGATTCACCTGGCTGAAATACAGGCGACTGTATGACAAGGTGTGTTTGAAAAATACCTACCACGCTTACAGCTGGTGGGGGTTTGAAGGAATGGAATTCTTTTCTTAGAATGATATCAGCAAGTTTCTTGTGCCTGTTTGTCCCTTGAATAAACTGCAGTCATCCCTCAGAAGCATGCAATTAACCTGTATAGCATATAAAATGAATAAAAGTATATATAAATTTCCACCATATTCCAGTAACAGCATTACATGTTGTTGATAAGGTGTGGAGAAAATGTATATTGTGTGTCATGTAAGAGGTAGTTCTTCAAATTATATATCAATTTAAAGTCTAGGGACAATGAAAGAATGAAGATGTTGGATGTATTACACTCTGGAGACATTTCCTACCTTGTTAATAATGGATACTGTGTATAGAACAGTGCTATGGATTGACATATGAAGATGTGAAGTCAGCTGGGACAGGGACAGTATTCTCTCCTATGGAGCTACTTACTCTGAAAAAAGAAGATCTGGAACAAGGCCTTGTTTACCTAGGAAAGGACATTCTATCGGCAGAACAGGCATCTGCTCTATGGACGGCCTTAGTTAAGGTCAGTTATTAATGGTAATACCCAATTTACCTAAGTTTCAATGCTATTAAAAACATTTGTAGAAACAAATGTTGTAAACTAACACAGCAGTACAGTAGAGAATCTTCCTTATAAAGTTGATAACTAAATCATAGATTTCTCTACATTTATGAAACATACAAGATTCATTACAGCATTCACAAAATGCACTGACGGAATTCTAATCTGAACCAAGAGAATTTAGTTCACAAACAGAGTTTCTCTAAGATGGATTTTAATATTATCCAGTCACATATATCTAAGTCTCCCAAGTTATATCTCACGATTTTGTCATTTTCCACTTCCCATTCTCCACATGTGTGTTACATAGCCTCCAGAACTGGACAGAGGAATTAAAATTACGGTGCTACTCTTTATATAGCAACCCTTGTAAGACTTGACATTCTTCTAAATTATATATAAGAGTACAGGTCCTACATTACAAAGAACACATAGCATTATGTTATAATATATGATATTGATTGGTAAATGCCATATATAAAAATAAAAAGTATTTATTATGAGGAATATAAGAAACACATAAGCCGACTGTATGGATGCAGAATTTCTTAATGTTACAACACTTCATACATGTAAGCCTAGTTACCACTACCCTTTCACTAGTTAATTATTACTGCTGCAACTACAGTAACTCAAGACCTTTTAAAAAAATAAAAAATAATGTATAAAACTTTGTTGCTCATAAACTGAAGATTCCTTGAGTCTCCCAGAGCTTATGAAGTTAAATTTCTGTAATGACGCATTGCAGTATGAATGGCACTCTAAAGCCAGGATTTTGTTATGTCTTTGAAGGTTTTAGATATTAGTTAAAAGGCTAATAAGTGTTACTTGGCTCTAGTAAAACAATGAAAATCACGTGATTTCTGAAGGTTAGTGCAAGCAACAATTTTCCTCTGATTTCAGATAATGATCATGTTTTAGCATGACTGAATGTTGCATTTTTTTTTAATATTATATCTGCTACTAAGAAAATTTTTAAAAAGAGATACAAACAATGAAAAGGACAGAGATGGAGTCATTATAGCACAGCTGGTGAAGCAAATTTATAGCATGTTATAGGACAGTTCTCTTGAATATCATGTCTGGTACTTTTATGGGGCCACCTGTACATGAGCATACAGAATGTGTTACACATAGGTAATGGGACATATGTGAATGCATGGAGTGACTTCTTAACAATTTTAACAGTTACAAACTAATCTGTAACAACAATTTATCAACACAACAGGCATATGGAGATGTTAGCGAAATACCTAACGAACATCTACAGCAACTGGGATGGATTGCTTCAGGTATCCCACCAGAAGACATAAGTAATCTCACACTGACTGAAATTGACACCATTGCAGCCCTGGGTCAGTTCCACAATCTCTCACTGTCTCAAGTAAGCATCTGTTCTAAAATGCTTTCATATACTACTCTCAGCTGATTAATAATCATCACATTAGTTCATTCTCTAATGAAATTTTTAATGTTGCTTCTCAGTAATTGTCATAAATGTTCCATATATACTTATAATAAAGTTACTAAGAGTAAAGAAAAATACGAATCCTTATTTATGCATGGCACATAATTTCATCTGTTATCTCTAACAGAAATTTAATACAAAAAATGTGAAACTTAAGTGTACTATGTAAACCTTCACATCTTTTGAAGGAAACAGATTCTTGTGATCTTCACTTTTACTAGCCCTGTACCATTTCACATTCATATTCAGCATATTCGTCACATACCTTCTGTCATTAACTGCTTTTCTTTAACATATCACATTCTGTAAAATTTTTCAAATGTTGGACATGCAACTTATGATGCCCTTTCAGAATCTACATCAAATAAAAATTTTGGTTTCAGTAACTGCTTCTATATTTACAGAATAATTCTGTTCATTCTGCAAGCTATATTACCTCACATACATTCTACAAAACTCAGAATGCAGACCAACACAACTGTTAAAGCCAGTTTAATTAAATGATAATGTTCAGTCTAAAGGTGAAGACAGAATGAAATACAATGAAGCAAATGATTCTCATCATCAAAAATTGGCAGAAGTGTATGATATTCCAAGTATTCCGTCTTAACATAGAGGATGCCTGAAGTTGTGACAAATTTATAATATTCATCAGACTTTAGTTTCCAATTATAAGCTGACTGGTCAAATAGTTAGAATGTCATCATTGCCAATCTGCAAATAATAACAAGAACTTGAAAAATTAAATGTCCAAATTAAACAAAATGTACTGTCTCATGGAGTGTTTACATACATATTTGGTATCACCTGCATAATCCAAGGTACCCGGTACAATTAGAGAATTGTATTATTTTACCATGTTTAAGCCATGTTTAAGAATCATCACTGCCCTAACCTTTAACTTCTCTAAAAGAATTAACAGTTAAGAAACCTATTATACAACAGAATTATATATTGTGTTGCTCTGTGCAGCCCTTGATTCTTATGTTTGTTTTTCAGTTGTCTGCCCTAGCAGAGCAGGTCCACAACTGCTGGGCAGCCAAGGAGCCTGAAGACTACACGTGCTATGATCTGGTAGCATTACAACATATATTATGTGGTTTCAATCGCACCATAATTGAGAAGATACATCCTAGTGCATACAGGTAAAACTGATTTTTCCATAACAGAATAACAGTATTAAACTTTTAAAAATTTGCTCAACACAAGACAAGGGACAACATGTATATGAGGGGGTGCTCATAAGTCCTTAGCCTGACCAGGAAGGAAACGAGCTACAGTGACCAAACTCGGGATTTATTCAACATACTCCCCACGAAGCACAATACACTCCTTAGCCCATTGTTCTAACTTATGCAAGCCACTCAAAAACATTTCAGAAGGTTGTCCGTCCAACCAGGTCTCCACGGCAGCAATGACCTCCACGTCGGATGAAAAATGGCGATCTTTCTATTGTTTTTTCAGTCCAGGGAACAGGTGGTAGTCCGACGGGGCCAGATCCGGAAAATAGGGTGGGTGATCAAGATACTGGAAGCCCAGGTAGGCCAGTTTCTTCTGGGTTGCAAGTGCCCGGTGAGCCGGGGCATTGTCGTGCAAGAACAAGACTCCCTTGGTGACCTTCCCCCGGCGTTTTTTCTTCAAAATGTCCGTCAGTGGCGCTAGCAGAGATGAGTAATACTCCGCATTGATAGTTTGACCCTTTGGAAGATAAGCAATGAGGAGAATGCTGTCTTGATCCCAAAAAATGGAGGCGAGAAATTTTCCAGCGGATATTTGCACTCGTATATTTTGGGGGGCGGGGTGAGCCGTTATATCGCCACTCCATTGATTGTTGCTTTGTCTCCGGGTCATAGTGATATAACCAGGTTTCGTCCATGGTTAGCAATCGCGATGCTACAGGAAATCATTTGGATCGCGCCGGCCGAAAAAATTCCAAATTTGCTCAGAAAACTGGCGCCGTTGACGTGTTTGATCCACGTTCAGGCATTTCGGGACCCACTTCGCGGAGAGCTTCCGTATGTCCAAATCTTCATGATCGATGGACCCAACCCACCCGCTCACGTGAGATGCCCAGTTGCTCAGCTACTGATTTAGCCGAAATCCGGCGGTCTTCCAAGATTAGCTCGTGAATTTGATCGATAATCTGAGGGGTGGTCACTGTTTTGGGTCGTCCAGGACGAGGCGCATCACAGGTGGAAAAATCACCACGTCTAAATTGGGCCACCCAGTTTTTGACGGTGGCATACGATGATGCATGTTCCCGTAATGTTTCTATCAGCATGGCGTGAATTTCCTTCGGCGCCTTGCCTTGCAGGGGGGAGGGGGGGACTTGATGACAGCTCGCGTCTCCATTTTGTTGAAATCACGCGCGTCGCCTGACATGCTTCCTTTCAACCTCTGTAACAAGAAAAAACTTGCAATTCGGCACATGAACAGACCCCCTTTCCAAAGACACTATTGATTCCCTCCTACGACATCAGGAAGTAGGTCGGGCTAAGGGCTTATCAGAACCCCCTCATATTTTCATTACTTTTGGAGTACTATTTTGATATGAGGTTTGTGTATAGCTCAGCATACACCCAACATGTAATTCAGGTGTCACCATGTGAACTCCAACACAACTTCAGCAAATGTAACTGTGGTTTTGATGTTTTTCATTGTAATTGTTTATAATGTCAAACCATATTTTTGCACCACACATCATCCTTAAACTTCTGTTCAGAGAATTGTAATCTAACCAAAAAATATCACTACATAGGACACTCATATGCTGCCTGTAACAAACACAGATATTGTAGGTACCTTCCTTTGCACAGAAGAAACAATATATGGTACCATGTATCTTAACATGCTAGAAATTTAAGTTCTTCCATATTTTCACATGCTAAAATAACCCACCAAATTGGTGTACACTCATATTTCAATAGTGCTGTGCAGCAATCACAGAACCAAACAGGTGGCTGCCAGGAAAGATTTATTGGCTTTCACATTCACTACATTTGAGTCAGCAAATTTTCCTTTTTAGGATTAGCTTACAGGACACGCTGTATTCCTAGACAGTGGTGTCAGTATAACAGTTATCAGAAGCTATTGCTTAAGTACATACAGGATCTGAATTACAGGCTGGATGTAAGTTGAGCCATAAACAGAGTCCATTTCTTTCCCCACAACCATGTAAATTTCACATGTTATATTCATACAGCGTGGGTATGAAATTCTCTAGACACAGCAATTGTTGCTTGAATATCAAGACCATTCATATGACTTAACACCAGGATAATGCTGCAGCCAGTTTACATCAGATGAACGGAACCAGAAGGCAAATCTAAAAACAGATGACAAAATACCATAACTGCATTGAGGAGCCACAGATGAACACACAAAATGAAAGTGCAAGTTACTTTCTCAGTTTGGAAAGTAACCTAAAAAAAGAAGTGGTGAATATTGGAGATACAAACTGACAGTTCAAGTCCAAGCAGTGTGATCTGCTCATTATGCTGTGTAAAACAATACTGATATTTGCGAAGCGGGATATGGATGATACTGCTGCCAATCAGTGCGCAGGCATAGAAAACTGCTAATCTCTTGCTAGACCAAGAAATTCCACTCTTGTTATGGTTCTCAATGGTTGATCAGTTTGTTCACAAGTAAGACAATGTAAATCAATCCACATCATTACTCTACATTTTTCTAATAACCATTTTAATGTCTACCTTTGACCTAAGTCTCCAAGAATGTTCCTTTCCTTCCCTCTTCCAAGCAAAATTTATTTTATTTTTATTATCCTTACCCATGCTACATATCTGATTCTCTTTGAGTTAACCCCTCTAATAATGTTCTGTGCACAGTACAATAACACAGCACTGTCTCCATCACTGCCATCATCACAAGCCAACAAATAAGTGTTTTTGAAGCACTATATGGGAATTAAAATATGATTGTGTTTTCCAAAAATGGATGTTGCATTTGTATTTTGTGTTGCTCATACCGTGCATATTCTTAATATCAAGATATGTTTGTATGCATGCTCCATACACCATACAAATGGCTGTGAGCTTGTACTTGAAGTGGCTCACTATCACAAAGTTTTAATATTACAGCATTGTAATTTTATGCTTGTCAACTTTAGGCATTTTAGAATTCTAATATTTTTAATCATTCCAGTGAGGGCGATGCAGTACCTAGATCAGCATGTTGGATTTGCATTCCTTTATTCTAAAAGACTCTCTGAGAACGGCATCATGGTGCCAAAACATGTAGGAGTTTGATACTTTTTATGACTTGAATTGTATAAAGTGCATGTATTGGTTGATACATTGATTTTTTATTTACATATTGCATACTGACATCACTGAGAAATAATGTTCTTCTATTTTTGTTCAATTATTTACAAGCACACAATGTCGGTGAGGTTTACCAACATTGCTATAGGTAATAATGTGGGTGTGCTCTACTATGTGGTGGAGTTAAAATTTTGCAAGATTTTATAAGCAACAATTAGCATGTTTGAAAGTTCAACTCAGATGACTGGAAAAGCATAAAAACATGTACAGAGAAATTTTTTGGTCATCTATAAGGAACTTCCCACTGTAAACGCCCTCATGTTTAGGAATGAAAACTAGGTGATTCATTATGACAAGAGAGCAGCTCACTCTTCATAAAACATTATCTAACCAAGATTGGTATCACTGTATTTCCTGGAACTCCAGATCAAACCCTTCCTAATCACTGCTTTTCCCAAGAATTAGTAGGAAAATAGGTAATACATGATAAAACAGTGCCAGGTAAATATGTCCAGGAAGATATCTGCACTGTAATGGCCGGTAGGTGGTAGTGAAGAGAACTGCTCTGAAGGCCATGCACAGTGAGATGAACACATAATGACTGACGGTAAGCTAACAAACACAATAATTCATGAAATTTTGATTCTGCCTTATACTTCTTTGATAGCAAAGCTTCCAAATCTCTGGGAGGACTGAAATTCTGCCCCCTGGACATACTGCAAGGACTGGCTACTTTAGCAATGGACAGTGAAGCATTTGGTAACACAGACCTTTGGACACCAGCACAGGTAAAGACAATGGAATAGAGCCATCTGTACCTGATAACTTAGAATGCTCCAGCTATCTTACTGTATACATTGTGCCATAATTACAGTTGGCTGTATGTAGTGCATCAGAGCAGTTACAACAATTAAATCACTGGCATCATCTCCTGGAACACTTCAAGTTTACCATCATGTATGGCAGTTCACTTCTCAGCTGTTTCAGAATTGCTAGTGCTCAGAGTGTAAAATATAATCACATTTAGAAAAACCAGAATGTGTTCACTAGTTGCATTAATCAAAACCTCTGACTACAATTAGGCACCAGTCTGACTGTAGTCACAGGTTTTCATTTTTTGAAGATCTGTTAGCTGCATATAACATTAGGTTTCTATGATTTGTAGCGTAGAGGCACCTCAACATAACAAATTCTTTTACATTTTTTTATGAAATGTAAAAAATTAATCATTTATCGGTTCTGGGGTCAAAATTCCAAATACTACCCAGGACAGAAAAGTTTTAAATTTAATGTACTGTAGAATGAACTTAAGCAGTATGGTGCATGAAGGCTAGTGCTGAAGGGTTAGAGAATAGAACTTTCTTTGCCTCTAATGGCATAATGTCCATACCAAAAATGACTAAATCAGTTAAACTCTTCAGAAGTTAAGTTGACACACATGCACACACACACACACACACACAAACACACACACGTGTTGGGGATAGTGTAGTCAGTATAGAGACACACACACAGCCTCAGACTTGAATCTTGGTGGGGGTAGGATTTTCCAGACCCATCCAGAATGGCCCCAAGGCCCGCCCAGCTTCCTGTAGAATGGGTACTGGGTTTCTCTCCTGGGTGGAAAGAGGCCAGGGCATGGTGCTGACCACCCATCCGCTTCTAGCATCGAGGGTGAGTATGCATATTGCTATACCTCTACCTCTCATCAGTAGCTGCTTGGCATGTTTCAGGACACAAACACACACACACACTCTCATAAGCAGGCTAAAACAGCAGAATTTTTGCCACAAATATAAGTATTAATTTGTGCCCACGTAAATTTACCGTCTATGATTGATTACTTGAGGCTTGGAAGATATTTAAGGAGTGTAGATAGTGTTGGTTGGGACTCCTACCTGGCAAGACATCACTGGTCGGCACCTGTTATCTGCACATAAACACCATCTATGCACTAAAGAAATATCCTTTCAAGTGTCCCAGTGACCAGTGTATTTGGGACTGGCATTTTCATTGAGTTATAATACATTCAAACAGGCACTGACCTCATACCCCAGGTACCTTTTCCCTATTTATCCTGCTTCCTCACCCTGCAAATTTATAGTTATCAGTCCTAGAACATACAATCTATAATTACATTTCACATCTGTGGTAAGAAATAAGAAGTATGGACAAGCCAAATAAGAAGAATTAACCCTTTAAACACCAAGTTAAATCCCATCTGCCATCTGCTGGCATTATTAGAAGCTCATCCTATTCTCCACATTAGCAGGATAAGGGTTAATGGAATGGTTCAGCCCTGCAGATATGAAAGTCTGGTTTTAGATATGATCCTCAGCCAGTTTCTTCTGGCTCCCATTTTTTCAACATATTTCCAGTTGAATCCAATATAGTGTTACACTCCCTCTTGTGCGGGTTTTTAAAAAAGTAGTTCTCCAAGAAATTTCCATCCAAACTATATGCATAAACATGAAACATACAATACAAAAGAAGTGGCATAGCTCATTATGAAACAGCTGGCATGTACAATTTGCAGGTGAATGCTGTAGGCTGTGTGCTCGGAGGACTGAGTGCATCTTCCATTGCCTCAATTCCTGCCAAATCACTTGAATACTTGACGCCCGATGCTGTTCGCTGTATACCTCCACATCTCATTAAGGTGAAGGTTTGAAATTAGTTTCTATGTTTCAGATGCCCTCTTATTGGTGTGTCTGGAATCACAACTGAGTGGTTAATTCTTCTACTTTGTATTTTGGACATTCTGTACTCGAATCCTAGTCCAGGCAAATTATCCTTAGTGATATCTTTTGTAGTTTTTTTATCAGACCCTGATGTGTTTTAAAATATGTCAAATCTTTTATTATCAATACTTCATACAATCATGCTTTTATGCAAAATATAGTATAACCCATTTAGTTCAGTGTTGTTAAATATCCCACAAAAACAACAATATATAAAATTATAATGTTACTTGTTGAGTAAGGATCTCTCCCTTAAAGTGAAGATCACTGTTTGAGGTTACTGGTAACAAGACTAAGAAACAAGAGCAAGTAAGAAACAGGTGAACAAGGGTAATGCCATATTAATGGTTTGTTTTCAAAAACTCTAGATACAGAGTAAAGTCATATATGTAAGTCATCCCTTTGTACGCCATAAAGGCATTTGGGGGAATAAATGTACATCTCCACTCATTCCTAAACTCTACATTATGAGGGGTGGTCACTTCCACACCCTGGCTACTTTACCTTCGGGGAAGAACCCCTGATAACCATCAAGCAGAAAGCCAAGTGTGCTACAGAGCTGGTCTGTGCCTCTTCTGCAAATGAAAATAAAATCCCTCAGACTTCCAGTCTGTAGCCTTCTTGATATAGAGACTGTGCTTGTTTAACAGTGTTCTCAAGAGCTAAGATTGTTTCTTGTCACATGATAAGACAGTTAGACGATAATGAGTAGGACAGGATACGGAAGGCAGCAGTTGCATAATTTAAGGTACTATCCCAACCAAAGACAGAAGAAGAAGGTGAAACAACTCAGTTAGGGAACCAGCCTGTGAACAGAGATTGGACCTCTTGAAAAAGAAGCATGAGTGATGCGCACAGCGACTATATAAGTCTGTTCTAGAAAATTAATATCTGTATGACAATAAAAATTATGCAGGATGGAGAAGAGTAGTCTGAAAGTTCTGACCATCACCAATCATATTTAGGTGTGATCCCCTTGTTAATTTTAAACACATCAAAATGACATTCAATTTTGTTCCAAACATTGGACATTTTCAGCTTCAGATAATAAAGTAAAGCTCTCCTCAGGCACACTGTAGAAGGATATGGGGGACTTGAAGCTTAGTTCCAGTCACCCTTAACCTTGGTGCTGGATGATTAAGTGCTCTGCTTCATGTCCTGGCCACTTTACTCTCTGGTAAAAGAGTCCCCACTACCCACTGAATAGTAGGCTGCATGGGCCCCAGAGTAAAGATAAAAATCTCTTTGCCCCCATCAGGAATCATACCACAATTCCTCAGTCTTCCAGTTCAAAACCTACTCCCTGTACTAAATACATAATCTCTGCTCCCACACATTTAATTAATACAAACCCTCGTTTTCTTAAATAAAATTTTACATATACAGAGATCAATATACTGTTGCGCTTGAGAGTACAACTGTATCTATATACATAACAAGTTTCTGCAAAACGTTCATATCTATTTACATGGTGTCACATCCCAAAAGACCCATAATATTCATCTTCATTGGTGTTACATATAAGCCAAAATGTACTAACGCTCCTTGATTGTATACTATTAGAAATCTATACCACATGTCATCTAACAGTTTTGGTGATGAAGTGTGTTGCTCAGCCAGTAAAGTGACTATGCTACAGAGTGAATTACAAAAGGGATCTGGGTTTAACATCCAGTGGGGAAAGAGAGAGGGTCTGCTTCCCAGGGGGATAAATCAACTGAGGCAGAGCACAAACCACTCACTCCACTTTGCACTAAAGGCTATGAAAGACTCAATGTGTACCTCCACAAGGCCAAGATTCATAATGGACTGAAATGGCAATCATTTACATTTTGATTATTTTATTACAGTCAATGTCAGCAGCCCAGAGAGAAAAACTACCTTCATCTGCCACCAGTTATTTTAGTAAGGAGCAATGGGCAGCACTAAACTCATATGTAAATACAATTAACTGTAACCCTGGCAGCTCGGATCATCACTGCAGCAATTCCCCAAGTAAGTTTATGCTGTACTTATAACTTTGGATGGGGATGCCCACTGATAAAGACTGTAATTAAAGCTTAATAATTCAAATTATTTGCTAGTCCAAGATGAGTGCAAAATGAGGATGGCCTGGATAGATCTATGAATGTATTTGATAATAATATCTCCCACTGCCCTGATTGTTTTCTGCATAGACATCAAACAGTAAATTTGAACATGAGGCATCAGTGATATATCCTACGGGATAAAATAACCAACTAACTCCATGGAGCACTGTCCTTCTTGAGAAGCGAAGAGTAACTCAGGTGGAATTCCTCAATTTTATGAAACCTGGAGGTTCATTACAATGTTTAAAATAACCTACCTCTTGTTCCTATCTTTAGCCAAACGAATTCACACCAGGCCCTGTCATCACATTTAAGATACTTTTTAATATTATCCTGCCATCTCTGCCTAAGTCCTCAACGTTGTCTCCTTCCTTAACACTTTCCAATCAAAACCTGGTACACACTGTGCTTATACCCATGTGTGCACATGCCCAACCAATCCCATTTTCCTTTATTTGATCAAACAAATAATATTTGTTGAAGAATACAAACCATGAAGCTCATCATTATGTAATTTCCTCCAGCCTCCAGTTAACCTACTCAATATAATGCCAAAAAATCTTTCCCAGCACCATGTTCTTAAAAACCCTCAGCCGGTGAACCTCCTGTAATGTGTAAGGACAAATAAAACAACAGGCACAACTTGGGTTCTGTATAATTTAATCTTCATTTTTCTAGGTTGCAAATGGTAGGACAAATATTCTAGACCACATAGTATGAGGCAATCCTCAGATTTAAACAGCTCCTAATTTTTTCAAGCATGCAGCTTTCATTTGTTATTGTCATTTCCAAGCATTTACACTGGACCACATTTTTGGAAGACTCATTAACTACCTTCATATTGTGATTCTGCCCAGGATTCTGTATCTGAGACAGGAACATATTTTTATTTTTCTAAATATTTAGTTGCTTCATGTTTCAGCAGTCACAATTAAACTGAATTCAAAGCCACTAAACACTAAGCAAGCTTTCTTTTCAAGTCCAGTACAGTACACAAATGGTTTGTAATAACATAAAATAAGTACATGGACCACATGCTACTCCTGGAATCAAGCTACAAAGTTCATTTAAACTTACATTTACAATCACTTTGTTAGCAAGATGTGGCAGTAGAAGAGTTACTACACCTACTAGAGCATATACCATTTGCAATGCAGCTGGCTGTATGGTTTACGTATGATGAATGTTGTGCTCATTTTGGATGTGACACAACATAGTTCTTTTTGGCTGTCACTACCCATCAGAGTGGAGAGGATCAGTCAGTTCTGGGGCTCAAAAACTGTCCAATCTCACTCCTGCTGACTTCTACCCCTGGGATAGTCAGATAGGCATCAGAATGTACTGAAAAGAGTCGACACATAGGACAAGTATTGAAGTTTGACAGAAGGGGATGTGACAACAACGTAACACATAGCTAGGACTTTATAACCGATTTTTTTAAACAATGTCACAAGTAAGTTGTTATTATGTTGTAAACTGATACATCTAACAAATAAGTACATAAGTTGCCTCATTTGCTTTCCAAATGCTCCCCATTCTCACTGACTACTAGTTGTGGCCACATATACATATACAAGAACTTGATGGCTTCATTCTAGGAACACAGCATGGTCCTTATATTTATTGCATGTAATACAGAATCACTCTGATGAAGGGAATTCTAAAAATAAATAAACTTTACTGCCAGCTTCTGTTAAAGTACATACTGTCTGTCCTCATTCTGTATTTGATTTCCTGTTTTCCCTCTTGGTTATTGATTTTTCTTGGAGGAGGGAAGGGGGAGGTCCAGATCTCAATGATGACACAATTTTCTGTATTTCAGGTCCAATCCAGCCATCACAAATCTTGATCATCATAACTATAGTAAAATTTCAGTGGATAGATATTTTCTAATGCATGTCAGATCAAGGAATACATAAGCAGATACAGCATCTGCTCTTTGAAAGAGACACATTTTAATAACATGTATTAAGAATGTAGTTCATAATGGTCTATGATGCAAGATTAAAGGTTCTCAGAGATTGATGATGAAAACTAATGACTTCAGGGATATGACACTGTCAGATAATCGTATTCTGCTTCCCTGAAAACTGAGGCAGCAACATGGTGTCATGTTCCAGAAAACTTCTTAATTTAAAATTTATAGTAAAATAAATTGTGAAAGAAAGATAGTAAAACATTTTGCCATATTACGTCATGCTTATTTGGGTTGGAAGTGTGTGTGTAATACAATTACAATAGAAACCCTCCCACATTAATCATCATTCAGTCAGATTATTCCATAAATGAGTAAATATAAGTTTTGTAAATCATAGCTTAAATGAATGTCAACCAACATGTGTGGTTCCCATGCTCTTGGACAGGGTTTTATCTTAGAGAATTATGATGGGTAAGAAACAGCCACTGTATCCACAACTGAAAGAATTATGGTTTGGTTAGCATTTAAATTAAACTCTGCCTTCCAAGAAACATGTGCTGTCTTGAACTCTTCAACCCAATCATGGAACCACTGGATTCTGCAGAATACAGTTTGATAGTTGCTGGTTAACACTAAAATAAAGACTTTTATTAAATTATTTATCACTATACAAACCAAAAGAATCAAGGACTAAGTCCCTCTTGAGTCCCTGACAGGTGCTGTGAAAGTCAATCTAGGAAAATGTACAATGCTGCACGGTGTACACTTCCACTTAACATGACTGCAGAATCAGGGTTTGTCATGTATTATGCAACTACAGAGTCCGTTACTCTGTTCACAAGAGAAGCCCTACAGTGGAAACAAATTTTTGTATGGTTATGTTTCGTTATACATGTTTAAAATTACCCTAAATAAAAAAGTAGGAAAGACTCAGTACATCACAACATATTCTATATCGATGGGTAGCATTAGATCACACAAAGTTAATTCATATACAATGACAATTTTATGTGTTCCTTTCTTAAAAATCCTACATGCTATGGAATTTATTTGATTCAGAATCAGTAACTCAAAATCTATAAAAGCACCACAAATCATTCAGGAAAGAAAAGATAATTACAGTTTCTTGTCAAATGACTATAATTAATGAAAGAAATTGATATATTTTACAAATATTCTCCACTTACTCCTATTGTTGGTATTATATTCACAAAGAACAATTTGACTTATCTAAATCTGCCATTCGATTATGCAATCTTACTTGATACTTGCCAGCAAAAACATTTATCCAGGAATTGGCACGCCATGAGTGATTTTGCATGTTTGAATGCATTAGACTAATTTACTAGCCCCATATTTTGACAGATGTAGTGAAATTAATTTTCGAAAAAATTACATCTATAAACTAACATATTAGAAGATGAACTGAAAGTACTCTATGACACAGTATGAGAAATGAAATATTAATTTAATCATCTACTCCTTTCCACTATTGGACATATCACTAATCCTTGGGTCTGACAGCTCTATGGTCAATTTCTGTCAGTTCATCACCTTTAAAATTTCATTCAATTACTTTTTATCCTTCACATTCAACAATATGGGACAATACAGAGGTTAGCTGTTAATGTTTTGAAAAATCACTCACAGACAGCCAACAAGGGGTGGTCCCCCTGTTGGGTTTGGCAAGGTGCTAACAAATCCTTACCATAAAAACATAGCATATTGTAAACCATTTCACAAAGCGTTGGACTTCGACTAAACCTCTGGAACAATGTAAGCACTGGAAAATGGGCATGAGTTTCAGCATTAGGAACAGGAGGAGACCATATATGTCAGTATCAAGACAATGGTCACAGAATTAGCAAGGTATAGATTAGATTTATTGGAAGTATGAGGTTAATGGGACACCGCAGGCTCTGATTGAGCAGTGGATTATAATTCTCTCTATGGGAAGGGAATTATTGGGACAAGATTTATTTTACATCAGAGAATTGTATCAGTGGTTGAGGGTATACGTTCTTAGTGACAGGATGTCACGTATAGTGCTGGGTAGTCGATGGTGCAATATTGTTGTTCTGAATGCACATGCAACAACTGACAGTAAAAGTGATGACTTGACAGCAGGTTCTATGAGCAATTATTACACATATTCGGTAACTTTTCTAAGACACATGAAAATTATGTTAGGAGATTTTAATGCAGAGTTAGAGAGATAAAATATTTTCAAACCAACAACTGGGAATGAAAGTAGTAATGAAAATAGTGTCAGATTTGTAAACTTTGCCACATTAAAAATTTAGTTGTTAAGAGCATAATGTTACCATAATAAAACATTCACAAATAAACATTCATGTCTGTTAATGGGAAGACAGATTGATCATGTACTGACAGAAAGCAGATGGCACTCAAGTCTGATTTTTTAGGGGAGCTAACTGTAATAATGATCACTGTCTAGTGGTAGCAAGAGTTAGGAAGAGAATACCATGGAAGTAAATTAGCAGGAAATAAGTTTGATGTGGAGAGACTGAATCTCAATAAGCTAAATGAGGAGGACATTTGGGGACAGTATCAGCTTAAAATCTCAAAATGGTTTGCAGCTGCAGAGAACTTAGATGATAGCAAAGATACATACAGGGCTTAGGAAAATATTAGAGAAAATATTCAAATTTCAGCTAAAGACAGTCTAGATCAGTATGAATACATGAAGCATAAACCACTCTTTGACAAATAATGTTCAGCATTTGCAGTTCACAGGAAGCAGGCCAAACTGCAGTAGTTACAGGATCCAAAACAAATATAAATAATCTGAACAGTGTAAGATGTGAAGCTAGTAAATATTTCAGGAACAAAAAGGAATATCTGAAAGGTAAAATTAATTAACTTGATACAAATAGTAAGAACAAGAATATTAGAGACTTGTATAGTGACATCATTGAATTTAATAAGGGTTACCAGCCTAGAACTAATTTAGTAAAGGATGAGACAGGTGATCTGCTCGTAGACACCCAGTGTTTTTAGTAGGAGGGGGGGGGGGCATTATTCTGAGTTATTGCATGTACTTGGAGTTGGTGATGTTTGGCAGACTGACTGCATACAGCAGAGCCACTAGCACCTGAGCCCCATGTCTTCAAGTCTGAGATGGCTATTGAAAAGCTAAAAAGGTATAAATCACCAGGTATTGATCCAAATCTCTCAGAACTGATTCAAGCAAATCAACTAAATTAACTCCCATTCAGGTGAATGATGACAATTATTATGATCACAGAAACTAACAATTCCCAAAAGAAATCTGTTGCGTGGACTTGTGCCTTATTGATTTTATCTAGAAAATTTGTTTATTCAAAAGATTGAAGACATTTACTCATACAAATAGGCATTATAGGAACAAAAATTTTCACTAAAACCGTCCCGTGTATTGTGTACTCCCGCAATCTGCATTAAATCTCAGCGGGTGAACTTGACCTCTAACATTTGTTTCATTCTGATGAGTACGCACGACTTGGCACGACAAACTATGCATCCAACGTGACCTCTGCCTGTACGCAGAAATACATATACACAATTTCAGTAAGCAGTGTTCTAAAAACAAGTTACAGAATATCTGTAAAGCGAAAATATTCTGGCGCATTCACGTAACGTATTCGTAACCTTTGCAACTATAGGTAAAGTAACGTAAAGTTATCCCCGTCCACACTAAGAAAGCGTATAAGTAAGGGTAAAGGTACAGCTTCAATTATTCCTAACCATGGAACTAAGTGTGTGTGAGTAGTCAACTTCACGTGCCAACCGGATTACCCCCCCAAACTCCTCCCTGAATAAGAGGCCGGGTGGGCTGCAGAGCCCCCCCCCCCCCGGACATTTTCTGGAGAAAACTCTTTCCTTTGCCAGGAATCCTACCCCAGCCCGACTAGCCCGTAGCCTAGTCACAACGCTGACCACACCAAATGATACTATCTCGGCTCCTTTATAACCTTACGAATACTGACAAACATGGTAACAAATGTAACAGTAATAATGACAAACTGGCGACCTTGGTAGCCATAGCAACAACGAGAACGTTGGTAACAAAGGTAACAGTAGAAGAACTGGTAACCTTGGCAACCATAAGAATTACAGCAGCACTTTTAACCTTGGTAACAATAATATTAATGTTGATACTTGTAACAAAATTAGTCACGAAGGTACGCAGAAATTCACGTAAAATGCCCATTATATTTTCCACCATTTGAACCAAAACTGGAATCCATAACCTTTAGTAAAATTCCACAATATACAACTTAATGAAAATTCATTTGGTGGGAGTCCAGTTGTTCCATGATAAACCTAATAGATGCTTTCTGCAAATGCATTGCATAAGTGAACAATAGCAGCACTCTGTTTCACCAGCGCTTAATGTGGTCAATCCAAACTATAACATGGGGCATACCTTACAAAAACCAGCCCACTCACCAGCCAGTTCCCATGCCCGATATTGCAGAGTGTTCGTTCTTTTGAGTCACCCGCAGTCTCCTCTCCCCACCCCGTCTTTTTCTCGCAGTAACACAGTGCAACAGCTCACAGTTCCAGCACTGCTATGCGTTCTTTACAGCGTTTCTAATGACAAGAATGATAAGCAGGGAACTATGGCCTCTTCGTACGCCAAACCCGAACCCTCCAGATTTTTTCTTGTGGGTCACATTAAAGGATAACATTCCCTCCTTTCAAGACGATCTGGCATAAAACATTCAGGATGTACTGTTTGCAAGTCCACCAGCAGAACTTCCTCACGCAATGAACGAGTTTGTTAGATGTGACGCTTGTATGCGAGGTGAAGGAAAACATTTCCAGCACCTTCTTGAAATATGATCAGTAAGAAATCTAAAATGTGTCACGGCAAATTCGAGTACTGGCAAACGCTGCGGTGCCTGTTGTCACGTGTAACGTTGAGAGAAGTATAATGGGAATTGTCAGATAAAATAATATCTCAACATAATAAACTGCAATCATTACACGTCTAAAAATAATTCAGGCGCTGACTTTATTTAGGGAGAAGAAAGAAACCACAACTTTAGAACAAAACTACTTCACAAAATATGTTACCTAATTTCAAAGTTACTATTCATAAAAATATCGGTAGTGCAACTTAACATAACTGATTTAGTCTCTACAATAGAAGAAGTTTATTTTTATTGGGAAGCAGGATTGGGACTCTTCTGGAAGAAGCCATAGGCCGGTTTGTCTCTAAAAAGAACTGAGTTAAAATAATTACTAAACATACATCAAATGTATGTAGTGAAAGAAAATGTTAGTAAATAAAGTCAATGGATAGTCCGGCAACGACATATATTGTATAGAATGCGAGCAGCTACATGTTTCGACTATACTAATAGCTACAAGTATTAAATCAAAAAAACCTAACAGGCCTAAAACAAAAACTTGGAAAACGACCCGTCATATGAAACAACTAAATTATTCGCACAAAAATCAAACCAATTTATCACTTTACCTTATGTATTCAACATTAGCAATTCCTCCATGCTAATTCAGAATTTAAACGATGTCCTTATCCATTCCAACACATGATTAGCCTCCCTGGATATAAACAACATGTACACTAGTATCCCAATGCAAGAACTCAGACACTATAAAGACAGTACTCTTGAAATTAATGGGCTTGATAAAACGATAAGACGTGAACTGTTGACCTTACATGCTATAAAAAATCAAAAAAAGATTTTTTCCTACAGTAACAAGATACACCAACAATATTAAAGAAAAACTCTCTGGCTTCTTTCTGTGAGACTTGCCAGTGGTTAAAATTTCCCCTGAATGGGTTATGGGCCCAGACCAGGATAAGTCCAGTGGTAGGATCGCTTCCTTTAGCCTCTGGAGCGGCATGTTTAGAGGGATGGCATTTCCTCCATTCCTGGTGAAACAGTTACGCCACTGTGACTCGGTCATCATTTCCTCGTTTGTGACAATAGGGTATACCACGAGAAGGTGAGGATGACTTTTGAGTAGAATAGGCTATAGTATTACGCATCACTACCTTTGAAGAGACTTCTGGATACATGAGACAGGAACGGGTCAACAAGTGGCCCAACTCCATGAAATATATATTATGATAATGATATAAAATTTCATA
>Ga0131853_10006396_pt1 | contig 21248 bp, 17 predicted proteins | sample TergutLab28metaG_FD_92764 | JGI IMG/M metagenome (GOLD analysis project Ga0131853, IMG submission 92764) | Labiotermes labralis P1 segment gut microbial communities from Petit-Saut dam, French Guiana - Lab288 P1 (version 2) (version 2) | ecosystem: Host-associated > Arthropoda: Insects >...
GCGTTTGTATTTTTTTACAACAACGAACGTATTCAACTAAAAACAAAACTGACGCCGCTTGATAAACGACGCCAGTCCCTGTAAGCTTACGATTTACTGCGATTAGACTATTCTTTCCCTGTCCGTTTCCTCTGGTTCAGTACATTCTCTTCAGAAATCAAGGGCTGTTTGTTGTTGCTATGAGAAGGGGTTTTCAGTTGGGTAAGGCAGGCTTTTGGGCTGATTGTATGAGATTTTCGGAACGCCCAGGTAGGAAAATACGTCGAACAGAGCTTTTCCTATGTGCCCGAAAGCAACGGCGCCGTGATGAGGATAGCGATCCGCAATCAGAACGTGTCGATAGAACCTTCCCATTTCCGGGATAGCGAATATGCCTATACCGCCGAAAGACTGCGTGGGAACCGGAAGAACCTCGCCCTGGGCTATGTAGGCGTTAAGGCCGCCCTCTGCGGTGCCTTGCAGACGGTAGAACGTGATCTTGCCTGCTGCGATGTCGCCTTCAAGCGTGCCCCTTGTAATATCCGGCTCCCTGTCCGGCTCCAGCAAGCGCCGCATGATAAGCTGATGTTTCAGCTCTCCTGATTTTAGGTGGCATATGGGGGTGTTGCCGCAATGAAAGCCCATGAACGTATCTGAGTGAGTATAGTCGAACTTACCGTTTATGTCGCGCTGGAACATATCCGCCGGAACAGAATTATTGATATCCAGCAAGGTCACTTCGGCGCCGCTGACGCAAGAGCCGATATATTCCGACAACGCGCCGTAGATATCGGTTTCGCAGGATACGGGCATCCCGCGCGCGGCAAGGCGGCTGTTTACATAGCACGGGACAAAGCCAAACTCTGTTTGGAAGGCCGGCCAGCACTTGTTGGCGAATGCGACGTATTTCCGGCTGCCCTTGTTTTTTTCGGCCCAGTCCAGAAGCGTCAGCTCATACTGTGCGAGTTTTGGCAATATGCCGGGCATTTTATTGCCTTCGCCGAGTTCGCGTTCCATGTCGGAAATCACGTCTGGAATGCGAGGATCGTCTTTGTGAGCGTTAAAAGACACCAAGAGGTCAAGTTCCGAATTTTCCTGTATTTCCACGCCCAGATTAAACAACTGCTTTATCGGCGCGTTGCAGGCAAAGAAGTCTTGCGGGCGCGGGCCGAATGTGATTAGCTTTAGATTGGCCAGGCCAACCACGGCGCTGGCTATCGGAACGAACTCGGCAATCATACTTGCGATATCGTCCGGCGTGCCAACCGGGTATTGAGGTATATGCGCCTTTATATTGCGTAGCCCCAGGTTGTAAGAGCAGTTAAGCATCCCGCAGTAAGCGTCTCCGCGGCCGTTAATGAGCTTGTCTGAGGCGTCTTCCGCAGCGGCGACAAACATTGTCGGTCCGCCAAAGTATTTTGCCAGCAGGACTTCCGGCGTTTCGGGGCCGAAATTTCCCAAAAATACGACAAGCGCGTTAACACCGACAGCTTTTACATCTTCGACTGCTTGTAACATGTCTGCTTCGTTTTCAACTGTAACCTTACATTCATGAATGCCGCCGCAGGCGGCGGCTACTGCGGCGCGGCGCGTTTCCGAAAGGGCTATGGGGAAACAGTCTCTGGACACGGAAACCAATCCGAGCTTGATATTGGGAATATTTGTCATGATAATCTCCTTCTGTTAAGCTTGCTATGATTGGCCATTGTACGCGTTCGGGCCGTGTTTGCGCAAATATTGACACTAATTCTTCATGCCCGACATAACGACTCCTTCAATAAGGTATTTTTGCCCGAAAATATATACGAGGATGCCGGGTATTATGGAAAGAACGGTTGCCGCCATGGCAAGCTGCCAGACAGTTCCGTAGGAACCCCTGAATATACGAAGACCCAGCGCCATTGTAGCCAGGTTGTCGTCAAGAAGGTATACGGTCTGGTGCAAGATGTCGTTCCAGACGGTCAGAAAAATGAATATGGCGACGACCATGATAGCAGGCTTGATGGACGGTACGATGATTTGAACAAGAATACGGATGCGACCCGCGCCGTCGATCATTGCGGCCTCATCCAACTCCTTTGGAATTGTAAGGATAAATTGACGTATCAGAAAAATGTTGAACGCGCCTCCTCCGCACATCCATGGAAGAATCAGGGGCCAGAACGTATTGATTAGCCCGAAATACTGCGTCCATACGATGTAGAGGGGGATCAGCGTCACCATGGGCGGCAGCAGCATGGACGCGATACACAGTCCGAAAAGGAATTTTTTGCCGCGGAATCTGAGCCGTGCAAAAGCGTAACCGCTCATTACGGCGGTAGACGTTCCAAATATTACAGCTGGAACCGCGATTATCAATGTGTTGCGAAGATAGAGGAAATAGTCGAAATGTACCATCGCCTCCGCGTAGTTTGAAAACAGCCAGCGGCTTGGAAACAGCGCCATTGTACCGACTTCTGGGCCTGTCATCAGAGATGAGCGGATAATCCACCAAATGGGGAACAGGACAAGCGCGGCCAGGATGGTTATAATTATCAGGCGAAGAGTGGTGAAGGCAGATTTTTGATTCATTTCGGATCGCCTCCTTCATAAAACAGCCAGGATTTTGACGTGATAAATAGAATTGCGGTAAATATGCCTACCAAGATGAAGAAAATGAATGAAATCGCGCTGGCGCGGCCTATCAGACCGTTTATAAATCCCGTGCGGTACATGGTAAATGTCATAAACAAATAAGATTCGGGAACCGTTCCCGCGCCGGCTCCCCCGCCTGCGGCCATAAGAAGAGACGGGACAAAAATCTGCATATTTGTCACAAGACTCATTAGCATATTATAAAATATAATCGGCGTCATGCAGGGCAGTGTGATTTTCCAGAATCGCTGCCACGCGTTTGCGCCGTCAATTTCTGCGGCCTCCAGGTATGTTCGCGGCACATTTCCAAGCCCGGCCATTTTAATTACTATTAAATTGCCGCTTGTCCACACGGCTACCATAGCCAGAGCCGGAATGATGGTTTGCTCGTTTGAAAGAAAATGGGTTCGCTGCCCGCCGAACATTACAACGATGTTATTAATAATTCCGCCTCCGTCATATAATAACGACCAGCTCAGAAATGTCGCCACGGCGGGTATTATGAACGGCATATAAAATATCGTGCGAAATGCGGCCCGACCTGGTATCGGCCTGTTAAGAAGCAGCGCGATAATCATTGAATATACCAGACCTGCCGCCACAGACAAAAAGCCATACAGGAGGGTTACGCGGATTGATGTCCAAAAGAAAAAGTCTTCCGTAAACAAGAATCTGTAATTATCGAATCCCGCGAAGGATGGTGTGCCCGGAACCCGCCATTGAAACAGCGATATCCCGAACACGGCTATCAGTGGTAAATAAGTTAAAAATATAAGCCCCATAAAAGCGGGAATCAGCAACAGCTTTGCTGTTCTCGCTTCCTGTTTTTCCGCTTTGCCGGGATGGTGCTTTGTTGGAGAAGGTTGCACAATATCGCCTCCGATATGCGAACTTGCAGCGTGACGGGATGCCGGGGCGGCCTCCCCTGCGGGGGAGCGCCGCCTTTGCGCACCAATGCAACTATTTAACCTGAGTTCGACGAAGTCGAACCAGCCGCGTAAGCGACTGAAAATGCGGAACATTTTTCACGTATTTAGAAAACCTGATCCTAATTTCCTCTGTTGGCGGCTCTAAGCGCGCCTATCGCGCCGTTGATCGCTTCTTCGGCGGTGGAGTGGCCGCTCCAAACCGGAGCCAAGGCAGTGGAGAGCACGTCGTTAAACAGCTCCGTATTGTTGACCCAATACCAGGATGTGGGTACTGCGTTTGTAAGAGCGTAGTTGATAACGGCGCTGCGGTATTCTTCAAACGGCGGGAAGTTTGGGTTCTCCGCCCATCTGCGCATATAGGCCTCGTCGTGGTACCAGATCGGGAATATTGGCATCCAGATTCCGCTCTCGATCATGGCCCAGGAGTTTTCCACTTGTGCGTACCAGGCAAGCCACTCCCTGGCGGCTTCTTGATGCTGAGATGTACTGAACGCGACATTTACGCCGCCGGTAGCCATAGTAATGTTGCGCTGCATAGACGGCAGAACGCCGACGCCGTAATTCAGGCCGTCGGAAAATTGCGCGGGCCCAAGCCAAACTCCGACAGACCACTGTCCGTTGATGTACATGGCGGCGTTTTCCAGCAGGTACGTTTCAATTGTGGCCGCTATATTTGTGCCGAACTGAGGGGATACATTGTGAACCAGATGCAGATCGGCAATCATTTGCAGCGATTCGACGGCCGCCGGCTGGTCAATGATTACATTGAACGGGTCGGCCGGATCGTACCAGCCGCCGCCGTTGGCAAGCGCCCACACTTCCAGCATCCAGATGGCGGGATCAAACATGACGCCGTACTGTACGATATTGCTCGGGTCAAAATTCGGTGAATGCGCGTTGTTGCCGTTCGTGTCGAGGGTCATTGTCCTTGCTGTATCAATGAACTCATCCCAGCTCCAGGCATCGGCGACGTTGGCGGGGGGTACATCGACGTCGGCCGCTTCAAACATGTCGCGGTTAAAGAAGTTAAGAAGAAGCTCGTTCGCCACGGAATATCCAACTGTTTCACCATCCCAGCGGAAGCCGAGTTTCTCAAGAGGTTCTTCCGGGAAGCCCGCGAACATGTCGCCCGCGGGAAGAAGCATTCCGCGCTCGGCCCAGTTCAAAACCATAGGTTCGGCCATGATCGCGGTGTCGGGAAGGTTTCCGGCAATCGCCATAGTGTTCAGGGTTGCTTCAAAGTCGCCGCGGTCGATGTTGATGACTTCGACGCTGATCCAGTCCTGCTCGCTTTCAAACTGCTGAATTACCTGCCGTACCTGCTCGACCTCGCTAGCGTCGCCCCACATAGCGTATGTTATGTTGACACGTTCGCCGCCTGCGGGGGGCTCTTGCTCTTGAGCCTGGGTGACGGTAGCGTCGACGGGTTGGGCGGGGGGCTCCGGCTGCGCTGCGGTTCCGCACGCTGCAAGCCCCAGAATCATCACAAGGAGCATAAAAGTTTTGACTATACCGTGTACTGCGTTCTTTTTCATTTAATCAATCCTCTCTTAGAATTTATTGTTATTGCGCAACCTGCGCAAATGGTGTACATGAGCGGCGAAATTACTTCGGCTTTACGGGGATGAACACTCGCATCTCGTTTTCGCCTCGGTTGGCCCATAGAAAATATGGGATTAGTGTTATTCCGCAAGGCTTCAGGGCTGGTTTTGCCGACGTATAGAGTTCTGTCCCGGCTTGCTCATACTTGAACGCGGAAGACTCAAGAGCCACGGCTTCGGCCGGAATCCCGTCCGGCGGCTTGGCTACGGTTATGGGCGCGTTTTCATCTAACAGATAGGAACCCAAAAGAGTCCCGTTATCCGCCTGTTCGATGCAGTAGACGATTGGGCCGCGCGTCACAGCCGCTTTTCCTATGTTGTGCTGAACTTCGTTTGCGCAATATATCAGTTTCGGCTGCATGTCAAACCGTATGAATATGGTATCGCCCTGCCATTCGCGCTCGAGTACGATATATCCTTTTTCCTCGCGCGGACTAACGGGTTCATTATTAATAGAAATGGTTTGTATCGGCGCTGTTTCGGGATTTCTCAAGTACAGATCAAACTTTCCGCCGCTTATTATGAGTGTGGCTGTATTTTCAAAGGGATACTGTGTATAGATATTTATGCCGCGGCTGCCGTCTCGTGCGGAACCCTCGCAATACAGGTTTACATACAAGGCATCCTTTGTTTTGCCGTAAGCGTAGCCGCCAAGACCCATCACCGTGCGTGCCAGGTTCGAGGGACAGCACGCGCAGTCAAACCATTTTTGGCGTACGGGCTTTATATGCTCGTAATTGGGATTGTGAGGAATCTTTCGCGGTTCCGTTTCCAGTGGATTGACGTAGAAGAATTCTGTTCCCGAAAGGGATATACCCGCGAGCACCGTGTTGTACAGCGCGCGTTCCATCACGTCTGCGTAGCGCGCGTCGCCGTACAGCGCGTTCATGCGCCGGCAAAACATCATCAGTCCGACGGAAGCGCATGTTTCGCCGTAAATTAGATCATTAGGCAGGTCGTAGGGCGACGTAAAGCGTTCGGCAAATGCCGCCGACCCTATAGCGCCCGTTATGTACATCTTTTTTGTGGTGATGTCTTCGTACAGGGCGTCGCAGGCGGCTAAAAGCGCCGTGTCGTTTAATTCGGCCGCCAGATCAGCCATGGCGCTGTACATATACACCGCCCGTACGGCGTGCCCTATCGCCGATCGCTGTTTTACCGGCGGAAGATGAGACTGGGAATATGTCCGGTCAAGCGGTGTTATATGCGGGAAAATCTCATTGTAACCAATTTTTTCCTGCTCTGCGTCAAAGTAATTAGGCGCCTTCCCGCGCTGGTTTGTAAAATAAGCGGCGAGAGAGAGATAACGCCGATCCCTTGTTGTCTCGAACAGTTTGTAAAGAGCAAGCTCTACTTCCTGGTGACCGGGGTAACCGTTTATTTTACCGTCCTCAAGTCCGAACACATTGTCGATACAGTCCGCGAAGCGCAGCGCAATATCCAGCAGTGTGCGCTTGCCTGTCGCACTGTAGTACGCGACGGCGGCTTCAATCAAATGCCCCGCGCAGTACAGTTCATGTCCCTGCTGCAAGTTTGTCCAGCGTCCTTCAGGCTCCTTGATTGTGTAATACGTGTTGATATAGCCGTCCGGGCGCTGCGCTGCGCCGATTAGAGAAATCGCGTCGTCGGCAAGAGCTTCCAGCTTGGGATCAGGCTTTGTTTCCAGGCTGTACGCGACGCATTCCAGCCATTTATACAAATCGCTGTCCTGAAACACCATGCCGTAAAACTCGCCTTGACTTTTTCCAGCCGCTATCTCGAAATTTTTCAAGCAGTGACTTTTGGCGGCATCTAAAACTCTATCGCCTAATATTTCCCATTGATAGGGGATCACTTTTTCCCTCATCAATGCTATGTATCGATCCCAGAAAGAGCCGCTGATTTCCACATCTTTCAGTGGGAGTGGCTTGATTTTGTCCATTGCCGCGTTCACTCCTTTACTCTACGGGCCCAATATCTATTACAATTTCCATGACCGCGCACGGCGGAATTTGAAAGAGAAGTTTTTCGCCGGATATAGTAATCTCGTCAAGGTGACGCGGTTTTACGCGCTCCGGTGCGTCAAAATCGTTGTGCGCGTCCATTTTTCCTGTGAGGACGCGCGCCGAAGCGGACTTGGCCTGATGGCCGCAGAGCTGGCAGCAGATATCCAGCGTATCATGGAGCGAAAGGTTTACCAATGTCGCGAGGATTGCGCTGCTGTCATCCTGTGAGGCGGATACATGCAGCTCCGGCACGGAATATTCATCCGTACCAATATGTCTGTCATCTACGTAGCTTTCCAGCAATTGGGCGTCCTGATGCCCTTTATAGAGATCAAACACGTGGTACGTAGGCGTTTTAATCATTTGTTCGCCCTGCGTCAAAATTACCGCCTGAAGTACGTTAACCGTCTGAGCTATGTTTGCCATGGTCACCCGGTCGCAGTGCGTGTTAAAGATATTCAGGGTAACGCCGGCTACAAGCGCGTCCCGCATGGTGTTCTGCTGGTACAGGAAGCCGGGGTTTGTTCCTTCGGCTACGTCAAACCAGGTTCCCCATTCGTCAACCACGAGTCCGACGCGCTTTTCCGGGTCATAGCGATCCATTATAAGACTGTGACCACTAATCAGTTTATCCATGCGCAATGCGTCGCTTAGTGTGTGGAAATACTTGATTTCGTCAAATTTGACGGCACAGCCGCGATCCTTAGGGCCTCCGGGCGATGTGTAATAGTGAAGCGACAAACCGTCCATCCTGTAGTCGGCGCCGTTTGTGTGTGGTGTGCGGCTGTGGCAGCGGCTCATCATGACCTCCGTCCAGTGATAGTCGTCAATGTTTGGGCCGCAGGCTATCTTTGAGATTTGATTTCCGTCATATTCGCGCACATACGTTTGATAATGACGATAAATAGAGGCGTAGTACTCGGCGCTCATATTGCCGCCACATCCCCAGTTTTCATTGCCGATTCCGAAATAAGGAACGCTCCAGGGCTCTTTTTGACCGTTTGCCCCACGAAGATCCGCCATCGGCGATACGCCCCCAAAGGTCATGTATTCGACCCATTCGCTCATTTCCCGCACCGTGCCGCTGCCGACATTGCCCGATATAAAAGGGTCGCAGCCAATTTGTGCGCACAGTTCCATGAATTCGTGCGTGCCGAATGAATTGTCTTCCACAACGCCGCCCCAATGGGTATTTATAATCTTTTTGCGCTGTGCTGCCGGCCCTATACCGTCCATCCAGTGGTAAATATCCGCAAAACAGCCGCCCGGCCAGCGCAGTACGGGAACTTTTATGCCGCGAAGCGCGCTTACCACATCGGAACGCATACCTTTCACATTTGGAATAGGGGAGCCCTCGCCCACATATATGCCTTCATAAATACACCGCCCCAAGTGTTCGGCAAAATGACCGTAAATGTTTCGAGAGATTTTTTCGCCCTTTTTATCGGGATTAATAATCAGTCTACGCAAAACAACCATCCTCCACGCTCTATAAAATTTGTGCCACTGTGTCGCGTAAAATCAGCCTGCTCGGAATAATAACGCTGCTCTCATTCGCGTACTGTCCGTCATCGCTAAGTTTCTCCGCAGCCGCTTGCGCAGCCGCAAATCCGATTGCCTTCAAGTTAATTTCCACCGTGGTAAGCTTTGGGAACACAAAATCAGATACTTCGCGGTTGTCAAAACCCATGACCGAAACATCTTCGGGTACACGCAGCTTTGCATCCTTGATAGCTTCCATCGCGCCGATAGCCATAAAATCATTCATTGCCAATACCGCTGTGGGCTTATGCTCCAAGAGTTCCTTCATGCAGGAGTACCCTGACGCGCGTTCCCAATCTCCGTGTTTGACCAGCGCGTTATCTAGCACGAGCCCGGCTTCTTTGAATGCCGTATTGATCCCGTGCAGCCGCTTCTGCGCGGGAGCAGTATCGGCAAGACCTGTAATAACGGCAATTCGCCTATGACCGCAGTCGATCAGGTGGCGGGCGCTCTCTGCGGAGACGGCTTCGTTTTCGTAAGTAACCGAGCAAACGTGGTCGTCGCTTGAAGTGGAATACGCAACGATTATTGGCTTGTTCATATTTTCAATTACCCCTGAAATGTCCCGGTCGAACATTCCTATGTATATCACTGCGTCAACCTTGGTGCCAAAGATCAAGAACGACAGCGCCTGACGTATCTTATCCTTTTGATGAATAATTTGATTGTACTGATTAAGCAGGCTGTCCAGCATCCTAAGATTTAACAGCAAGATTTGATAGTCTGTATGTTCCATGTATTCCGATATTCCGTTTATAATGCGCGCGGTGGGGAAGGCCAGAATGTCTTCGGCCAGCACGCCAATAATGTTGGTTCTTTTTGTGCGGAGGCTTTTTGCGATTTGATTGGGCTGATAATTTGTTTTCGCGATCACGTCAAGGACGCGTTGTCGCTTTTCAAGCTGTACAGGCTTCGTACCGTTAATGACATACGAAACGGTAGCGGTTGAAACTCCGGCTTCCCTGGCAATATCCTTGATTGTAATTTGGAAGCACCCCCTTGAATGTTTATAATTAGCCGTTGTCTATCAGCGAAGAAAGTTTCAATCTGATAGGAAAATTAATATAAAAATCACAATCTAATCGATTAAATTTCATATTAGTTATTATACACGAGATGCTAATTTTTGTCAATACTTACTCACGTGTCTGAATAATACAATTTTTATCTATTTTTTTGTGCAAAATGTCAAATTAAGTGAATTTTATAAAATATGAAAATCCCTAAATAATGCAGGTCTTACCACATGTTTTGGTAATTTACTTTTTATGTATTAGAAAGTAAGTGTGGAAATATCTTGCAAGGGGGCATGAAAAAATAGCAGTCATTAAGGATCATGGATGCGGTTTTGCAACGGAGTCATGACTGTTTTTTATATAATTGTATCCAAGCCTTAATTAACTAAATACAACGTGACAGCGAAACCAAATAGGGAGCAGATGATATTTGTTTTTGACATTTCCTCCCCTCCCATTCAGCCATTCAATATTATAGGCATCTAGCATCATATGCATCATATCCGCGAAGCGCCTTTTGTATTTGCATTTTAAACCATTTGCGGTTAGAATGTTATCAGGAGGTGCGCAGTGTTTTTTAAAACATTCACCAAGGAAGAGCAAAGCTGGATTATGTACGATTGGGCCAATTCGGTATTTGCCACTATCATGGTGGCGGCCGTCTTTCCTGTCTTTTTCGTGGCTATGGCCGGAGGAGAGAACACCCCGGGGAGTGCCTGGTGGGGGTGGGGCACGTCAATAGCCCGGCTGATCCTTGGCATCGCGGCCCCCATAATCGGCGCGATACTGGACTATCGCGGCTATAAGAAAAAACTTTTTGTAACATTTGTATCCCTTGGGGTGTTGTTTACCTTGCTGCTGTCCGTCCAGACCAGTTGGCAGACGCTTCTGCTTGGCTATATCCTGGCCAACATGTTTTGGTCGGCGGGCAACTTTATCTACGACAGTTATCTGCCGGACGTCACTACCAAGGAGCGTATGGACAGGGTCAGCGCCTGGGGTTATGCCTGGGGTTATATAGGCGGCTCGACAATACCCTTTATAGTCAGCATATTCCTCCTTCTATTCGGGGGAAATTTCGGCGTGGATCAGGATTTAGCCGTGCGTATCTCCATAGTAATGACGGCCGTATGGTGGGGCGTATTCTCGATACCCATGATAAGGGACGTCCGTCACAAGTACGGAGTGGACGCGCCGCAAAAAGGATTTATGAGTCAGACACTGAAAAATGTCATAAACACAGCCAGGAAGATTACAAAGAACAAGGGTATGTTTATCTTCATAATCGCCTATTTTTTCTACATAGACGGTGTCGGTACGATCATAAATATGGCTACTGCTTATGGCTCGGAGCTCGGCCTGGACGCCGCCGGTATGATAGGGGCTCTGTTCGTCACACAAATTGTCGCGTTCCCCTTCTCAATGCTTTTTGGTAAGCTGGCAAAACTCATGAACCCTATAAATCTTATCTCCGGCGCGATAGGCGTCTACCTTGTCATCTGCCTTATGGGCTTTTTCATGGGATTCGGCCTGGAGATGGCCTGGTTTGACGAATCCACCGCAATATTCATTTTCTGGGCGCTGGCCTTCTTGGTGGGAACAGTTCAGGGGGGAATACAGGCCATATCCCGTTCTACATTCGGAAGGCTTGTTCCGCCGGAAAACTCCGGTGAATATTTTGGCTTCTTTGAGATTTACGGCCGCTTCTCCACAATTCTGGGGCCATTCCTTTACGCTACTATTCTGTCCGTAACAGGCAGACCGTCTATCTCGATTCTATCGACAATTTTCATATTCCTTATCGGCCTGACAATACTTCTTGCCGGGCGTGAACACCTGAAGTTAAATTAAACAAGTTCTCAAGGAGGCTGTATATGGCAAACTCGCAAAAACAATTCAAGCGTATAAGAGACTGGATGGAAATACCCGGCGGTTATCTCCCCGGCCCGCGTAATTCAATCACCGACGTTCCGGGCGTAACATGCGCCCATGTCACTCTTGCGGAGGTTGGCGTACGTACCGGTCTTACCCTGATCTCCCCCTGCGAATCCGACGTATTTCTTAACCCCCTTCCGGCGGCTGTCGAAACAGGCAACGGCTTCGGCAAACTTACGGGGGCGCTGCAGGTAGAGGAGCTTGGCGAGATCGAGTCGCTCATCGGCCTGACAAATACTTTGTCCGTTGCCGCCGTGCTGCAAGGACTTGTAGACTATCACGCCCCAAAGCTGCCGGATGAGTACAATTCCGTTAACATAGTCGTCGGAGAAACCAATGACTCCCGGCTTAACGACATTCGCGGCTGCCATGTGAAACCGGCCCATGTCGCGGAAGCCGTCGCCTTGCTGTCCAAGGATGTGGTGGAAGGCGACATAGGCGCGGGGGCCGGTACGGTATCGTTTGGTTTTAAGGGCGGTATAGGCACGGCGTCGCGGGTAATTCCCCGCAACATTACAGGCGAAGCGGAAGATTTTACCCTTGGGGCGCTGGTGCAGAGCAATTACGGCGGGAACCTGACGATCTACGGCCACGCAATCCCAAAGCCCGAGGAGCCCGCCGCCCGCGAAAACGGCTCATGCATGATCGTAATCATAACCGACGCGCCGCTTTCGTCGCGGCAACTAAAGCGCCTGGCCAAGCGCGGGCTTATCGGAATGACCAATACGGGCAGCGTCATGAGCAACGGAAGCGGCGACTTTGCCGTAGCTTCAAGCAATTTCACCCAAAACCGCCGCAAACGCTCGGCACGGGGGCAGCATTACTACTACCTGTCCGACGATCAGTTGAATTCCTTTTTTGAGGCCGCCGCGGATGCCGTACAAGAGGCTCTCTATAATTCGATGACCATGGCGTCGGGAGCTTCTCGCGGCAACAGCATATTTCCAGGACTAAACCCGGCACAGTATTCCGAAATACTGCCGCTTATTGTGAATTAGAAACAGTTTTAACTATAGCGTTTTATTTCCAGCCCCAAATATGCAATATGGTTTGACGATAGCGATGTTTTCTGATAAAATACTCAGGTGCAATACAAATTTCCATAGCAATGTATAGCTATTGGAGGAGCGTTAGATGATAGATATTTCGCAGTTCAAAAATCATGCCTCAATCAAAATGTTTTCAGATAGCGCTATAATCATTCGCGAAGGTGACACCTCGCCCCACAGTATGTACATTGTACTCAAGGGCTCTGTTGGTGTGTATAAAAACTATCTTCAGCCCGATCAAGTTACCGTCGCGCACCTGAAATCCGGCGAATTCTTCGGGGAGATGTCCTTGTTCCTGCTCCAGCCGCGAAGCGCTACCGTTGTTGCGCTCGACGACATAATAGCGCTGGAAATCAACAAGGACAACGTTTACAGCATAATCGAAAAATACCCCGACGTAGCGCTGAGCATGGTCAGTACTCTATGCATTCGGGTCAACGAACTGAACCAGCTTCTAAAAAAAACTTTCAATGCCGACCCAAGCAGCTTGATCGAAAAAGACTCCAACGTTACGCTCGCAATGATTAGGACACTGTGCTCAAGGGTCAGTGATCTGAATCAGCTTCTTAAAAAAGACCCCCTGGTTTAAACTATAAGCAAACGTGAAAAGGTTGTTGCTATGAATATTAAAGTATATGGCTGTCGCGGCACTGTGTCGCTTTCGCACACCTACGGATCAAGATATGGCGGAAACACGTCATGCATAAAGGTCGAGTCCGGCGGCAGCGTCTTAATTGTCGACGCGGGTTCCGGCATTATGCAGATGGAATATGAACTGCGCGAAACCTATCCCGACTATCCGAAAGGACTTCCGTTTAATCTGAATGTCCTGATAAGCCATCTTCATATCGACCATATTATCGGACTGCCTACCTTCGGGCCTACTCTGAACCCCGGCGCGAACATGAAGATATTCACATGCTCACGCGACGAACGGCCGATCAAGGAACAGATTTTCGGGGTGTACAAGCCGCCGTACTGGCCCGTTTCAATGGCGGAAATTGCCGCGGCCCAGTGCGTCGCCGTAGAACCCGACGTCCCCTTTGATGTCGGACCTTTCACCGTTACGCCCTTCACTGCCGAACACCCCGACAGCACGCTCTCTTTCCACATCACCGATGGGAATAAAGTATTTGTGCACCTTCTGGACAGCGAAGTTTCGTATATGCAGCCGCACGCGTACGAGAAGCTGCTCAGCTATTGCCGCGAAGCAGACATGGTTGTGTCCGACGCCGCCTATTCGTCAGATGATTATCAAATGCGCAAGGGCTGGGGACATTCCACGGTGAAAGACGGCATACGCCTGGCTAATGACAGCGGCTGTAAGAGCATGATGTTCGCTCACATAAGCCAATCCTACTGCGACAGCACCCTTGATTCCTGGAAACGCCATATAATGGATAATCGTGATGAATATATACTTGCTCACGACGGCTTAGAACTTACTCTATGAAGCGGTGAAACGTCAAGAGACATGTAAGAACCTGTATTAAGTATACGGAATGCCGGATTGACAAGCTTGATTTTACACAAACCTGGGAGGAAGTGACGCCGCGTATCCGCAGAGGTACGCAAGGGGCTAACGACAACCCGGGGTCTGTGAATTGTCAAGACGGCATTCCAGTAAAACACAGCTTTTTAGAGCATATTTTTAAATAGTGCTAATGTTTTGAAGTCAATGTTCCGAATATATTTAAAGGGTAACATTGAACGTCTCTGATATATAAAAACGGTCTATTAAGCTTTAGGGGGATAAAAATGAGAATTAACATGAACATGCCGGCATTGTTGGCGGCTACCAATATTGCGCGCGCAGGTGAACGCTCGGCCGCTTCAATGAGGCGTCTGTCTTCCGGTTTCCGCATAAACTCGTCAATGGACGACCCTTCCGGAATGAGCATCACCAACAGAATGAGCCATCAGATTGCCGGAACCCAACAGGCAAGCAACAGCTCGTCCAACGGAATTTCAATAGTGCAGACGGCCGAGGGCGGGCTGCAAGAAATCCACAACATACTGCAGCGTATACGCGAGCTTACCATCCAAGCCAAAAATTACACCAACGTAGAGGAAGACCGTGAACTTATACATAAGGAAATCGTACAGCTTAACGGAGCCGTTAACGAGATGGCGAACGGCACTCAGTTTAACGGCATAAACCTTTTGGCGCAGCATAACTTCGCAGTCAGGACGAACACGGCATATAACACGCATATGGGAAATCCCGGTATTGCGGCGCGTGAATTTATTCTTCCCGACCGCGAAAACAATCCGGCGGACAGAGCAACACATCTTGAAAATGACGGCATTCGCTCTCATATTCTTGCCGATCCGCGCGAAGGTGATGTCGCCACGCACGTATTTGATCCTGTCCTTGGCTTTAGACCCCCCGTCGGTGAGGAAGTACCCACACACATTGTTCAAGACGGCAGGGACATGATCTTAGCGGATCATATCGTAGACGACGCAGGCACCGTATGGATTGACGACACCGCAACTCACATGAGAAATGACGGACGGCATGTTATACTTCCCGATCCGGACGCCGTTTCGATGGGTTGGGCCGCTGCGGCGGATGCCCCTACTCATATCATAGAAGTGCCGAGGCTCCTCATACAGATTGGGGCAAATATGGATCAGCAAATGCGTATGAACTTGGTAGACGCCAGAAGCTTCAATCTTGGCCTTGTTGACATGGACGGCTTTATGAGCTTCAGCGTCGCGGATATCGCCGCCGATGTGGATGGGCTTTTCAGCATTGACGGAGTGGACGGCCACGACTTCCGCACCGACACCCTTAACGCGGTGGACAGAGCCATACAACAAATTTCTGAGATGCGCGGAACCTTTGGGTCATATCAGAACCGTCTGGAGCATACCGTAAACAGCCTTGACATAATGGACGAAAACCTGCAGGCCGCGCGCATGAGAATACGCGACGCCGACATGGCCTTCGAGATGACCGAGCTTTCCATAAGCCGTGTTATAGAACAATCCGGGCTTGCAATCCTGGCGCAGGCCAACATGAGGCCGCAGCAGATATTGCAGTTGCTGCAATAGTCAACTGAGGACGTATAAATTATTCGACCGGAGATGGTAATATGAACGACATGGAGCGCGGACGCAAATTTATGCAGAGTCCGGTATTTGGCGAGGTCATGTCCGCCAGCGACCAATCGAAAGGTATTCCAAACCCGCCGCACAGCAAGCCGGTGACGGGCGAAGTGACGGAGCTTCCACCCTTCGGCGGCGCTGTGACAAGGCCGGAATATACCGACCTCCTCGACATCCGGCGCAGTGAGCGCATTTACACACAAACGCCGATGACCCAGGAGCAGTTGGCTTTCATGCTGTGGAGTATGCAGAGCATACAGATGTACAGAGCCGCAAATCACGTAGCTGTGTTGCGCACCGTACCAAGCGCCGGAGCGCGCCACCCATTCGAGCTATACGCGGCCGTGCGCGACGTTACAGGTTTAAAGCCGGGATTCTACCGCTATGCTCCGCTCCTCAACATCGGAGAAAAGCGCGTGTCGATAGAGTTTCTGAAAGAGTTTGACGACTACGAGCAGCAAATAACGCAGATGCTGTCAGGCCAAAGCTTTGCCGCGAAAGCCGCCGCAGTCCTGTTTATCAGTTGCAAACCCTACCACGGTGAATGGCGCTACGTCGAAGCTGCCCACCGCGTTATGCTGGTAGACGTCGGGCACATCGGCCAGAACGCAATGCTCAGCGCGGCCGCGCTCGGGCTTGGCAGTTGCTGCTTCGGGGCATATGACCAGCAGTTTTGCGACACAACACTGGACTTCGACGGGATAAACGAGTACACGGTGTACGCCGTCTCCGTTGGAGAAGCCCAGAGCGAATAAAGTCCATATCATTGAATTAAGAAAACCCAAGCATAAGTTTTAGTCTTCTTACAGCAGAGCAATATCGCCACCTTAGAGGATTTTGCTTATACTATTGTACGAAAAAACGATAACATCAAAAAAGCCGAGCGAATATTAGAAACATTGGTAACACATCTTACCCATGCTGAGAACAACAGACAGCATAGGTCAGTCTATCAAAAATGCAAATCCCTTGCACCAAAAACCTGCCCTGCCGCTCTCAATAGCATAAACCCCTTTACCAAGAGTAAAGTAACCAAAGAACACGATGTATCACTGTCGAGAACAGCACAGAGAATGGCGAGATAATTTTATAATGGCATTGTGCTTTTTATGTCTGGTATGACGCAAGAGGCACAATGCCAGCACCGTAATCGGTAGCTTGCCAAATCTAACAACCCAAATAGCAAAGCAGTAAAGAGGTATTACGTTCGCCCCTCTTTGTTTCACCAATTTAATACTCTATACCCTGTTAATAGTCACAATGGCTTTTCCCCAACATCTGCACGAAAATAACGCCTTGCGGCGCTATTTAAAAAGTTTATCTTTATACCTAATACCGTGTGCCTATCCTGTTGCCATTTGCATCAAAGAAGTCGTCTCCACGTAGTTCGCACACCCTATTACCGTACGTATCAAACATGTATGATCCTCGGAATTCGTATAGACGGTTGCCGTGTGTATCAAATACATAGTCTCCACGTATTTCATACATGCGCTCGCCCATGTCTGTCCAGATGTAGTCTCCACGGCGTTCAAATTTACGGTTGCCGTAGTTATCTCGCCACCATTCTCCGTTTTCTCGTAGCCAATCCATATTGCTCGCCCCTTGCCATTTTTTATAATGTGTTGCTTATCCAGCTGTACCAAAGCTTTCCCATCGGCCATGTTCGTTACCAAGCATATATTTGCGACGTGCGACCATACTCACCCAGCCATCTGCACTTTCAAACATATCAAATTCCAGCACGATAGCATCTATTAGGATATCGCCGTCGTAGACTACAATATATAATTCCCTTCTGTCGTCAAAAAAAGATTCCTCCCAGGATATGGTGTGCATACTCCACTCTGCTGAGTTGTATACCAGCCATCCGGTACCATCAGCGTACAGGGCAAGATCTGTAAAGCCAAAGGTACTAGTACCCCAAAAGCTCCACCAAAATCCATCGGTCACAAAGTCTAAGCTAAATGGCTCACCCACCTTTGCCACTGCCCAAGGGGGCATAGGTACCCGATCACTAGTTTGCGATGGGTCTTGTGGAATATCTTCAGCCATATACGTAAACGCTGGCTCGTCCTGGGGTGGCTCTTCGGCTATATCTTCTGCCGCGTAATATACATCTTCTTCCACATATGTTGACTCCGGATAGGCAGTCTCTGCCTCTAGGGGCTGTGTTTGCGTAGACTCAGGAAGCGGATGAACAGGTGCAGGCATGGGCAGAGGTGTGGGAGGAAGTGCAGGTGCCGGAGTATATATTGCTATGGACTGACCTTCGCTGCCAGAAGAGTCGCTGCTTTGTCCTCCCACAACAAATACAATAACACCAACAATCACTGCTGTCGCAACTGTTGTAAATATATATAATAATCGGCGTTTCTTTTCTATCGAAGCAGCTGCTTCTTTTTCACGTTGCTCTGCTTCGCGACGGCTCTTTTCGATCTGATAGCGTGAATTAAGGGTATTAAAATGAGCTTGGCATTCGTGCAAAAGCTGTTGTGCGTCTTCATAAGCGCCAAGGCCTCCTAAACTCTTTAACAAGCTTTTATATTGCCGGACTGTACGTGTTAATTGGCTGTAGTCATCAAGGTCTCTACGGCTTATCTCGCCTATTTCTACCTTTGCCTCATTGTATTTTTGGCGGAGTTTTTCCTCTGCCAGTGCTTCGTCATATTTTTTCTTTTGAGGAAGGTAATCAGCTTCCAACGCTTTAAGTCTGGTTTGGCATTCGGAAAGCAGCTGAGATGCATCTTGATAAGCGCCTAACTTTTTAAAATCTTTTACCAATTGTCTGTAGCCATCTACCAAAGTTTCCAGCGCTTCAAAGTTATTGGCGTCTTTATAGCGCAGCTTATCAAGCTCAATCTTGACTATGTGGTATGTTTCTTGCTTTTCTCGCTCAAACCGTGTGGCACGTTCTTCAGGGCTCTCAAAATTGCGGACGGTATCCATCATGCTGATAACACTTTGAGAAACCACTCCGCAATATTCAATCAAATTTCGCATCCGGTCACTAGTAGCCGGTACAGACATCCGCTTCATTTGTATTTGAAAATTTAATTGACCAAGCTCAGCTAAGTAATCCTCCCGGGCAACCTTGTTCATGCCGGCAAGTTTCTCTTTAAGGTCTATGCTTTGGGTCATGGAATAAATTTTATTAATTTCTGTGTGGATATCGTACCATTCTCGTTCTCGCGGTTCGCTGGGGTCAAAGTCATTGAAATACATATTTTTCATACCCCTTCTAATTCAGTTATATCTCGAAAACATCCATAGCCGTAGTAAGACCTAACGGCGGAACTGCAATTGCTCAACTCAGACAGGTTACGGTTGCTCGGGCGGGCACATCTAACATACCTCCCCGGCAATTTGTCCGTCGACTAAGGCGACCAGGCAGTTGTCGTCCGCCTTTCCGAAGCCGTAGATGAATATTTACAGTTCCGACTGCTCAGATTACATTTCGTAAAAACAAATTGTCCCCGTCCCTCTGAAATATGGCTTAACATAGGAAATCTTGAAGCAAATAAATTTCGTACGGCATTATCGGACGAATGCAAGTTTTAATATGTCTATTTCATAGCTTCCTTAAACATACGAAGATAGTTTCCGAAAAATATCTTGTCGGCGGAGGATGAGCCGTGTAACTTTGCGACACGCTCATAAAGGGACTTAAATACCGTCACGTCCTCGAACCAGCCGCTTTCCGGCGGCGAAATTCCGTCTAAGTCCCCGCCCAGGGCCGTGCATTCCACACCACCGATATTTATTATGTGGCCTATGTGCCTCAGGACGTCGTCCATATCCGGGCTCGGACTGTCGCTAAGGAAGGCGTCGCAAAAGTTTACACCTACTACGCCGCCACGAGACGCAATCGCCCTGATCTGCTCGTCGTCGATATTCCGCTTATGTGAGGCGATAGCCTTGCAGTTGGAATGGCTTGCGAAAAATGGCCGAACGGCTGTTTCCGCCACATCCCAAAAACCCCTTTTCGATATATGCGACACGTCGACAAGCGCTCCAAGCCGCCCGCACTCGGCAACAACCTCCCGGCCAAAGGCCGTCAGCCCTCCGGCGTCCGGCGCTGCGATGCTGCCTGACAGTTCATTGTCCCTGTTCCAGGTGAGCGTGAGCACGCGCAACCCCCTGGCGTGAAGGTCATGCAGACGGCCCATGTCGCCACCGATAGGCTCGCCGCCTTCCAAGCCCAGTATCGCCGAGCATACACGCTCGTCAATGTTCCTCGCAATATCATCATAGGAAGTCGCAAGCCGTATGTACGCGGAGTTTGCGTCGAATACGCCACGAGCGTGATTCATAATTTCGACCGTCGATTCGTATGCAGCCGCTACCTGCTCGTCACTCAGCCAAATAGCGAAGACCTGCACCGACGGCGCGAATCGTGCAAGTTTCTCAATGCTCAGATGTCCGCTATGATCGTACAGGTCTTCGCCCTTGCTCAAAGCCAGCGTAAGCGAATCACAATGCCCGTCAACAAAATACATAATATATCCCCCTATTCCGACAACTCCGCAAGCGCCTCCGTTTTCAGAAGCTCATGATCTTCCTCCAGCGCGGGAAGCTGTTGCAGGCTGCTTATCCCAAAATACTTCAGGAATTCACCGGTGGTCGCGAACAGTACGGGCTTACCCGGCGTGTCCGCGCGCCCGCATTCAGCTACGAGCGAGTACTCTACAAGCTTGTTGACGCTATGGTCGGCGCCCACACCGCGTATGTGCTCGATCTGCACCTTGGTTATCGGCTGCTTGTAAGCTATAATAGCAAGCGTCTCAAGAAGCGCCGGCGTCAGCGGCTTCTTCTTGGCGTTCCCGAACACCTTCTTAACATATTCAAAGTAGCGCGGGTTCGTGCACATCTGAAAAGAGCCGTCCAGCTCGACAATCGTAATACCACGCTTTTCGGCGTCGTACTTGCATGACAGGTTGTCGACCAACGACCGCGCGGTTCCTATGTCAATCTCAAGCGACTTGGCGATATCGCGCGCCTCAATCGGCTCACCGGCGGCGAACAGCAGCGCCTCGACAACAGCCTCGTACTCTATCATGTTCATACAAATACCTCGCAGCTTACTTTCTTCGAGCGCTAACCGGCTTTTCCTTAATATCACCGGAGTATCGCCTTAATCTTTCCGACAGCGTACCGGTATGCAGTTCAAAAAGATGATTGTCAGGAGTGAAAAAGTGCCATCACCACTTGAATAAACTTCCTTTGCGTCAAAAATTCTCTCAAAAAAGAAGGCTGAACGCTGTAACTCTTTTACAATGAATGTGATATGACTTATTCCCGCAACCAAGAGCGGCACCTCAAATCTTTAGAGCCTACCCAACAATAGCGGCGAAGCAATTTTTTGAAATTTTTGTCGCAGTGCTAGGAACTGACGCCGCCGCGAACCCTTGTGGTTCGCAAGAATGCTGTGTGCCGGTGGCACACGTTTAGCATCCGAAGCGCC
>Ga0131853_10006397_pt1 | contig 21248 bp, 19 predicted proteins | sample TergutLab28metaG_FD_92764 | JGI IMG/M metagenome (GOLD analysis project Ga0131853, IMG submission 92764) | Labiotermes labralis P1 segment gut microbial communities from Petit-Saut dam, French Guiana - Lab288 P1 (version 2) (version 2) | ecosystem: Host-associated > Arthropoda: Insects >...
GGCAGCCCCGAGAGCGTCGCGTCGATCAGCAGCGCGATGCGGCGCTCGGCCAGCGCGCCGATTTCGGCGGCGGCCAGCGCGAGATTGTCGGCGGCGAAGGCCACCGGCTCCGCGTGGAAGTTGCCGCCCGAGAGCACTTCGCCCGTGTCCGGGAAAATCAGCGGATTGTCCGACACCGCGTTCGACTCGATGAGCAGCACCTGCGCGGCGTGACGCATCTGGTCCAGACACGCGCCCATCACCTGCGGCTGGCAGCGCAGCGAGTACGGGTCCTGGACCTTGCCGCAGTCGCGGTGCGAGAGATTGATCCCTGAGCCTTCGAGCAGCGCGCGATAGGCCGCCGCCGCTTCGACCTGGCCGCGATGGCCGCGTAGCGTGTGAATGCGCGCATCGAACGGCTTGACCGAGCCGGCTGCCGCGTCCACGCTCAGTGCGCCCGACACCAGCGCCGTGCGGTACAGGTCTTCGATCGCGAACAGGTTGTTGAGCGCGAGCGCCGTGGACGCCTGCGTGCCGTTGAGCAGCGCCAGCCCTTCCTTCGCCTGCAGCGCGATCGGCTCGAGGCCGGCGGCCTTCAGGCCCGCCACCGCGCTCGCGCGCTCGCCGCGGATGAACACGTCGCCGATGCCGAGCAGCACCGCCGACATATGGGCGAGCGGCGCCAGGTCGCCCGAGGCGCCCACCGAGCCCTTGACCGGAATCACCGGCAGCACGTCGGCGTTGAACAGGCGGACGAGCGCGTCCATCACCTCGCGGCGGATGCCCGAGTGGCCGCGGCCCATGCTCGAGAGCTTCAGCGCGATCAGGAGGCGCACGACCGGACGCGTCATCGGCTCGCCCACGCCCACGGCGTGCGAGAGCACGAGGTTGCGCTGGAGCAGTTCGAGCTGGTCGCGCGGAATGTGGGTGCTGGCCAGACGGCCGAAGCCGGTGTTGATGCCATAGGCGGGCTCGCCCTTCGCGGCGATGTCGGCGACGGCCTGGGCACAGGCGTCGATGGCCGCGAAGCTCGCCGGATCGAGTTCGAGTTGCACCGCTTCGTCGCGCGCGATCTGGCGCAGTTGCGGGAGGGTCAGGTGGCCGGGAGTCAGTTTGATCATCGCAAGGAAGTTGTATGGACAAGACTAGATCAGATTACCTAAGCTAGCTTGTCTATACAAGTAAAATGAGCTACGCGTATACCCTCACGAAGCGACTTTTCCTGCGTACTTACATGGCATAGCGTTGGCTGAGGTGATCCCCCATCGGTGATAACACTGATTGTTGGCTGGCCTACCGCCCGGATAATTTGTATAGACAACTAGCCGTCGGAGCACCCAGCCAGGGTTGCGTGCCGGTATTTCCTCCCAGGAGATCTCATGAAGAAACTCGCCCTGTGCGTCGCTCTCGCCCTTGCTGCCGGCAGTGTCTATGCGAAGGATTGGTCCACGATCCGTTTCGGTACGGACGCGAGTTACGCGCCGTTCGAATCGAAGGCGCCCAACGGCCGGCTCGTCGGCTTCGATATCGACCTCGGCAATGAGATCTGCCGGCGTCTGAACGCAAAGTGCGAGTGGGTCGAGCAGGACTTCGACGGCATGATTCCGGGTCTGGAGTCGCGCAAGTTCGACGGCGCGCTGTCCGCCATGACGATCACGCCGCAGCGCGAACAGCAAATCGCGTTTTCCGCACCGATGTATAACACGCCGACGCGCCTCGTCGCGGTGAAAGGTTCGACCTTGCAACCTACCGCCGAATCGCTGCGCGGCAAATCGGTGGGCGTCGAACAGGGCACAATTCAGGAGACCTATGCGAAACAGAACTGGGCGCCGAAGGGTGTCAACGTCGTCTCTTACCAGAATCAGGATCAGGTCTATCAAGACCTGCAATCGGGCCGTCTCGACGCCGCGCTGCAAGACGAAGTGCAAGCCGATCTCGGCTTCCTGAAAACGCCGCGCGGCGCCGGCTTCGCGTTCGCAGGCGCCGAACTCCCGACGGGCGCCTCCGCCATCGGCCTGCGCAAGAGCGACACCGACCTGAAGGCGAAGATCGATCAGGCCATCGCCGCCATGATCAAGGACGGCACCTACAAGAAGATCGAATCGAAGTACTTCGACTTCGATGTCTACGGCGGCTGACGCCGTCCACAGCATTTTGCTTTAACCAGGGCGCGCGCCGCATTCGTGCGCGGCGCGCGCCCTGTCACCCGAGGAAATCTCCATGCTCTTTCAAGGCTTCGGTCCGCTGTTGCTCGCGGGCACCTGGGAAACCGTCAAGCTCGCGGTGCTGTCGCTCGGCGCCGCGTTTGTGCTGGGGCTCGCCGGCGCCGCCGCGAAGCTCTCGCCTAACCGCGTGGTCTCGCGCATCGGCGTGGCGTACACGACGCTGATCCGCGCCGTGCCCGATCTCGTGCTGATGTTGCTGCTCTTCTACAGCATCCAGATCTGGCTGAACCATCTGACCGACATGATGGGCATGAACCAGATCGACATCGACCCGTTCGTGGCCGGTGTGATCACGCTGGGCTTCATCTACGGCGCCTATTTCACCGAAACCTTCCGCGGTGCGTTTCTCGCGGTACCCCGAGGCCAGATCGAAGCGGGCTTTGCCTACGGCATGAGCGCCCGGCACGTTTTCACGCGCATCCTGTTCCCGCAGATGATGCGTTTCGCCCTGCCCGGCATCGGCAACAACTGGCAGGTGCTCGTGAAGGCGACCGCGCTCGTCTCGATCATCGGCCTCGCTGACGTGGTGAAGGCATCGCAGGACGCGGGCCGCGCCACCGAGGCGTTCTTCTTTTTCACGCTGGTGACCGGCGCGATCTATCTCGTGATCACCACCGTTTCCAATCTTGCTTTGCACCGCCTCGAAAAGCGCTATTCGATCGGTGTCCGGAGGGCCGCGCTGTGATCGAACTGCTTCAGCAATACTGGCGAAATTTCCTGTTCAGCGATGGCTTCAACTACACGGGCCTCGTCATTACGCTCTGGCTGCTGGTCGTGTCGCTGCTGCTCGGGTTCCTGCTCGCCGTGCCGCTGTCCGTCGCGCGCGCCTCGCGCAACCCGTGGATCTCGCGCCCTGTCTGGTTCTATACCTACGTGTTTCGCGGCACGCCGCTCTATGTGCAACTGCTGCTGTGCTACACCGGCATCTACAGCCTGCACTTCGTCCACAATCACGCATTGCTTGGCGAATTCTTTCGCAGTGCGATGAATTGCACGCTGCTCGCCTTCACGCTGAACGAATGCGCCTACGCCACCGAAATCTTCGCCGGTTCGATCCGCGAGACCGCGTATGGCGAGATCGAGGCAGCGCTGGCCTACGGTATGTCGAAATACAAGGTGTACACGCGCATCGTTCTGCCTTCGGCGTTGCGACGCGCGCTGCCGGCGTACAGCAATGAAGTGATCCTGATGCTGCACGCGACGACGATCGCCTTCACGGCCACGGTCCCCGACATTCTGAAAGTGGCGCGCGATGCGAACTCCGCGACCTACATGACGTTCCAGGCGTACGGCATCGCAGCGGCGATGTATGCGTGCATCGTCTTCGCCCTGATCTGGGCATTCCGCCGCATGGAAATACGCATGCTGGCTTACCTGAAACCGCAAGGGCACTGAACCCCCAGTCCACCCTGATGGAGTGTATTGAGCATGTATAAGCTGATTGTCGACGACCTGCACAAGAAGTTCGGCGAGAACGAGGTTTTGAAGGGCGTGTCGCTCAAGGCGAAAGCCGGCGACGTGATCAGCCTGATCGGATCCAGCGGCTCGGGGAAAAGCACGTTCCTGCGCTGCATTAACTTCCTGGAGCAGCCCTGCTCGGGGCGCATCACGCTCAACGGCGAGGAAGTCCGCACGGCACCCGACCGCAACGGTAGCCTGCGCGTGAGCGATCCGAAGCAGCTTCAGACGATGCGCTCGCGCCTGTCGATGGTCTTTCAGCACTTCAACCTGTGGGCTCACATGACGGTGCTCGAAAACGTCATCGAGGCGCCCATCAACGTGCTTGGTTTGAGCCGCAGCGACGCCGAGGCCCGCGCGCGCAAGTACCTGACCAAGGTGGGTCTCGCGGACGCCGTGGAGCAAAAGTATCCGGCCCACCTCTCGGGTGGCCAGCAGCAGCGCGTGGCGATCGCCCGTGCGCTGGCGATGGAACCCGAAGTCATGCTGTTCGACGAGCCGACCTCGGCGCTCGATCCCGAACTCGTCGGCGAGGTGCTGAAGGTCATGCAGGCGCTCGCGGAAGAAGGCCGCACGATGATCGTCGTCACGCACGAAATGGGCTTCGCGCGCAACGTGTCGAATCACGTGGTGTTCCTGCACAAGGGCAAGATCGAAGAGGAAGGCGATCCGCGCGAAGTGCTCACCTCGCCGCGCAGCGAGCGGCTGCAGCAGTTCCTCGCGGGACGCCTGAAGTAAGCGTTGCCCGAGCGCGGGAGGTAACCGGACCGTAAGGTGCGTCTACCGCTCGCGCACCAGCACGCGTAAAAACGCTTAGTCGAACTCCCCGAACGGCGAGCGCGGCGTGCGCGGCATCGGGAACTCCTGCATGTCGCGTGACGGACGAAATACGAACGTGGACGCCGGGAACGCAGGATTCACACGCCAGTGATAGGTGGACTCGTGACGCGGCCGCGACGGCTTCGCGGTCACGGTGATCATGCTCTTGCACGGCAGCGGATGCGGTCCTTTCTGGATCCACAACTCCCAGTCCACGCCCGGCTTCTGATACACATAGTGCGTGCACTGGCGCATGTCGATCCGCTCGACGCCGATCACGCGCGCCGAGGTGGGCGCGAGCGCGCCCTGCGGACCAAAGCCCCAATAGCGCAGATCGGTGAACGGCACGTCGATGTGCCGGCGATCGAGCAGGTCCGGCGTGAGTTCGGTAAGCGTGGCCGGCGCGTCCTGCCGTGCGAAGTCGCTGTGCTTCTGATTGAAGATCGAAAAACGCTGGCCGTCGTAGACCATGCCGATCACGTTGCCGTCGCCGGTAATCTCGGCGCGCATGCGGTCCGGCTGTTTTACCTTGATCACCACCTGGCGCACGAGCGCGGCGTTCTGGCCGTTGTCCAGCACGCTGTCGGTGACCGTATCGGCGGTGACCTCGAACGAGCGCAGCGAGCGGATATAGGTCTGCATGGCGTTCAGCGCATCGAGGGCGCGCTGATCGACAGCGGCGGCGGGCGCACTTGCCGCTGTCGGCGCACTGGCGGGGGTGCTGTCCAGATCGTCCAGCGGCGACGGCACATTCGACTGCCCGCGCACATACGCTGCCCCTTCCAAGTGCGCGCAGCCGCCGGTCAGCGCGGCGATCGCCGCAAGCGCCGCGGCCAGCGTCATGTGCAAGCCCTTCTTCTTCACAACTTCTCCTTGTTCGATGTCACTTCCCCGGTATCAACCGGCGCACGCGGGCCACGTCTGCTGATCTTTTGCCGATCGTTTGCCCATCTTTTGCCGATTGGTGCGCAGCGCTCCGTAAAAACCCTTGGTCAAGGGGCGAGCGGCGCCGGGCTATGATACAGGCCCCCTGAACGTATGGCTGGAGAAATGATGCTGCCTCTCGCCGGAATCCGTGTCCTCGATTTGTCGAACGTGCTTGCGGGCCCGTTCTGCGCCTACCAGCTCACGCTCCTCGGCGCCGATGTCACGAAGGTCGAGCACCCCGACGGCGGCGACCTCGCGCGCCGGCTCGGCGCCGACAAGGACGCCGCCGCCCGCAACATGGGCGCCTCGTTCGTCGCCGTCAACGCCGGCAAACGCTCGATCACGCTGAACCTGAAGGATCCGCGCGGCAAGGCGATCCTGCTGGATCTCGTCAAGAACGCCGACGTCCTCGTCGAAAATTTTCGCCCGGGCGTGATGGATCGCCTCGGCCTCGGCTACGACGCGTTGTCGGCCGCCAATCCGCGCATCGTCTACTGCGCGATCTCCGGCTTCGGCGACGAGGGCGAACTCTCGGACCGGCCCGCCTACGACCAGATCATCCAGGGCATGGCCGGCGTCATGAGCGTGACGGGCGATGCCCACAGCGCGCCGCTGCGTGTGGGCTACCCCGTCTCCGATACGGCCGGCGGACTCACGGCGGCGCTCGGCATCTGCGCGGCGCTCGTCGATGCGCGCACGAGCGGACGCGGCCGCCGCATCGACGTTTCGATGCTCGAAGCAACGCTCGCGACGATGGGCTGGGTCGTGTCGAACTATCTGAACGCGGGTGTCGAACCCACGCCGATGGGCAATGAGAATTTCACGGCGGCACCGTCGGGCACGTTCCGCACGGGCGATGGCCTGCTCAACATTGCGGCGAACGAGACGCGCCAGTTCGAACAGCTTTGCGCAGTGATCGGCCGCCCCGACCTGCCGAGCGACGAGCGCTTCGCGGCGCGTCACACACGCAAGCTCAATCGCGAGCCGTTGAAAGCGGAGATCGAAGCCGCGCTCGCCGCCGACACGGCCGCGCATTGGGAAGCGCGCCTGCTCGAACGGGGCGTGCCGGTGGGACGCGTGCTCACCGTGCCGGAGGTTCTCGGGCATCCGCACCTGGCCGCGCGGCGCTTCGTGCGCACGCTCGAAACCGGCCCGGGCGAAGCGCCCCAGCAGGTGACGCGCGCGGGACTGCGCCTCGCCGACGCCGACGCCGCGCCCTCCACGCCCGCGCCCGAACTCGGCGCCCATACCCGCGAGACGCTTGCGCGCCTCGGCTACGACGACGCGCAGATCGACGCACTGCGCGCCGCAGGAGTGATTTGACATGCCGACGACAAATTCCGCGAACCACGCGAACCTTGATCCTGCCGCGCTCTGCGCCGACTACTGGAGCACCTCGATCATCGACATCCATCCGGGGTCGATCAACGTGCGCGGCTACCCGATCCAGGAGTTGATCGGCCGCGTGAGTTTTCCGCAGATGATCTGGCTGATGTTGCGCGGCGAGCTACCCACCGCGCCGCAGGCGTCATTGCTCGAAGCGGCGCTCGTCGCCTCGGTCGATCATGGGCCGCATGCGCCGTCGATTGCGATTGCGCGCATGGCGACGAGCTGCGGGCTGCCGCTCAATGGCGCGATGGCCTCGGCGCTCAACGCGCTCGATGACGTGCACGGCGGCGCGGGTCAACAGGCGGTCGAACTGTATGCGTCGATTGCGGCGCGCATCGACGACGGCGTTGCGCCCGACGAAGCGGTCGAGGCCGGCGTGGACGCGTTCATTGCGACTCGAGGCAAGTATCTGCCCGGCTTCGGCCACCGCTTCCACCCGGTCGATCCGCGCGCGGGACGGCTGCTCGCGCTCGTTGACGAACAGGTGGCCGCGGGCGTACTCACGGGCCGCTTTGCACAGATCGCGCGCGGCATCGAGGCGTTGCTGAAAAAACGCAAGGACAAGCCGGTTCCGATGAACATCGACGGCGTGACCGCGGTTATCTATGCCGAACTGGGCTTCGCGCCGGAACTGGCGCGCGGCGTGTTCTGCCTCGCCCGCGCAGTGGGTATCCTGGCACACGCCTGGGAACAGAACGGCCGCGGCGAGCGCAACAAAGGTCCGATGCCGCGCCAGCTTCCTTACGCCTATACCGGTGCGCCGGAACGGCATCTCGACACCGACTGATCGCCGTCGGCGGGTGCCGGCGGGCACTCGCCACAGCGGTAGCGGCAGCGTAATTTCAGATCTATCCGATATCGATCGGAATTCGGCGCGAGAACATCGTGCCATGATTTTTCGGCCAATTAATTCGTAGTGCGATTCAATTACGATAGAAAACAGTCGATTGTAGGAGTCAGTCCGTCAGGCTCCGAACAACTTGATCGATCGCAAAGTTCGGACCGGTCCGAATGCGTAGGATGACATGGCTGTTCGGTGGTCCTGTCTGCGTCGTGGTTCATGCGCGGGTCCCGCCGGACATTCCGATAAGGACTCCCTGGCTCTCCTCTTTGCGACCCAAGCGATGAAAAAGCTAATCTTAATTGTCGTCATTGTGTTCCTCGCGGGCTTCCTCGGCCTCGGCATCATTGCGTGGCATCACGACACCACCTATGCCACCGACGCCGCCGCACAACCGGTGGCATCGCCCGAGGCAAGCCACATGCTCGGCATCTTCAACCGCAACGCCTGCTACTACTGCCACTCCACGCGCACGGTGCTGCCGTCTTACGCAGCATTGCCAGGCATCAAGCAGCTCTCGGAGCGTGACGTACGGACCGGCCTGCGCTACTTCCGCATGGATGCGCTGTACGACGCGCTGCGCAACGGCACGCCACCCGCCGAAGCCGATCTGGCCAAGCTCGAGATCGTGACGAAGAACGGCACGATGCCGCCCGCACTGTTCCGCTCGGTACACTGGACCACGGGTTTCACCGACGCCGACCGCGAGGCCCTGCTCGACTGGATCGCGCAGTCGCGCAGCCAGTGGTACTCGACGCCCGGCGTCGCCGCTGCGTTCGCCAACGATCCGGTGCAGCCGCTGCCCGACTCCTTGCCGCACGACGCGCGCAAGGTCGAACTCGGCGCGCGGCTCTTTCACGATAAGCGGCTCTCCGCGGACAACACGGTCTCCTGCGCGAGCTGCCACTCGCTTGCGACGGGCGGCGTGGACGGTCGCAAGTTCTCGCTCGGCGTGGGCGGCGCGTCCGGCACGATCAACGCGCCGACGGTGTTCAACGCGGCGCTCAACCACGTGCAGTTCTGGGACGGCCGCGCGGCCACGCTGCAGGACCAGGCAGGCGGGCCGCCGATGAATCCTGTTGAAATGGCCTCGACATCGTGGGATCAGATCGTCGGCAAACTCCAGCGCGATCCGACGTTCACGCATGATTTCGCGGCCGTTTATCCCGATGGGTGGTCCGGCAAGAACATCACCGACGCCATCGCGGAATACGAGAAGACGCTGCTCACGCCGAGCCGTTTCGACGCCTACCTGCGCGGCAAGCCGCAGGTGCTGACGGCCGAGGAGGCACGCGGCTATCAATTGTTCAAGGACAAGGGCTGCGCGGGCTGCCACGTCGGCCAGAACCTGGGCGGCCAGTCGTTCGAGCACATGGGACGCGCCGCCGACTGGTTCGCCGCGCGCGGCACCGCGCAGACCGACGCGGACAACGGACGCGCCAACGTCACGAAGGATCCGCTCGACGCGCAGGCGTTCAAGGTTCCGGGGCTGCGCAACGTCGAACTGACCGCGCCGTATTTCCACGATGGCAGCGTCAAGGACCTGCACCAGGCTGTTCGCGACATGGCGCAGTATCAGCTTGGCACGCAGCTATCGGAGGCTGACGAAAACGCCATTGTCGCGTTCCTGAAGTCGCTCACCGGCACCTACACGCCGGCCCACGACTAGCACTCGCATCACGACACAGCATGCCGCGCATTCAGTTTTCGTCGGGCATCCGCAGATCCGGCCGCACGGCGGCCAGCGCCGCATGCAGTGTCGTATAGATGTTCTCCGTGCCGATGACCGGCGTGATGCCATGCCGGTCCATATCCGAGCGCAAATAGCGATTCACGCGGCCGAACACGAGCCTCACGCCGCGCTGCGAAAGCGCGGTGCACAACGTATCGATCGAGCGGCCCGCCGAATAATCGAGATCGGTAATCGCCGCCGCATCGACGACGACACAGTGCACCGGCGTCGGCGCGCCGTCGATCAGCCGCCGCATTTCATCGGCGAACAAGTGGTCGTTCGCATAGAACAGGTCCGCGCCGAAGCGGTAGACGATCAGGCCCGGCTCGGTCTGCATACCGGGCTCGGCCGGCTGAGGCTGCCAGCGGCCCTGCTCGTCGGGCATGAGCACCATCGTGTGGGGCCGATAGCTGTGGCGCACATGACGAAGCAGCGACAGCCCGATGGCGATGAGGATGCCGTTCTCCACGCCGATCACCACGACGGCCACGGCGGTCGTCAGCGCCAGCAGGAACTCGCCGGGACTTTCGCGCCGGATGTCGAGCAACTGGCCCACATGGACGAGACCCACGGCGATCGTAAACACGATCGCGGCCAGTACGCAGTGCGGCAAGTACTGCAGCCAGCGGCCCAGAAACAGCAGCACGACGAGGACCACCGCCGCGAACGCCAATTGCGCGAACTGGCTGCGCGCACCCGCGGCGTCGGCCATGGCCGTCTGCGTCGGGCTGCCGTTGACGACGAACGACCCGCCGAGCCCCGCGATGGCATTGGCGGCCGCAAGTCCGAGCAGGTTCGCGTCCTCGTCGACGCGTTCGCCGTAGCGTTCGGCGAACGCACGGCTCGTTGCGGCGCTCTGCGCGACGATGACCACGAAGCACGAGGCCGAGATCTGCAGCAGATCCATCACCTGAAACCAGCCGACGGCCGGAAAGGCGATCGGCGGCAAGCCCAGTGTCACCGGCCCGATCACCGCGATGCCGCGCGCCGAAAAATGTAGCGTTGCGCTGGCAACGATGCTGGCTACGATCGCGACGAGTGACACCGGCCAGCGGGGACGAACCTGTTTGAACAGCAGGACGGCGACGACGACGCTCGCGGCTATGCCGAAGTCCATCCAGTTGATATGGCCCAACTGCATCGCGATTTCGCTAATCTGCACGACGGTGCGGCGCGAAGCGACCTCGACACCGAGCATGTCGCCGAGCATCGCGATGCCTACCTGCACGCCAACGCCGGTGAGAAACCCGACCAGCACCGTACGCGAAAGAAAGTCCGCGAGGAAACCGAGGCGAAAGACGCGCGCGATCAGCAGCAGCAGCGCCGTGAGCAGCGCGGTCATGCCGGCAAGCGCGATGTACTCGGCGCTAGACGGTGCCGCCATGGTCGAAAGGCGGCTGGCGAATATCGTGGCCGTGGCCGAATCGGCCGCCACCACGAGATGCCGCGACGCGCCGAACAGCGCGAACAGGAGCACGGGCAGAAAGCCCGTATAGAGACCGGTGACGCCCGGCATACCCGCGATGCGCGCATAACCGAGCAGCTGCGGAATGTTCATGAACGCGAGCATCACGCCCGCACGCGCATCACGTAGCGCCGACAAACGGCTCAATGGCCGGACGCCCTTGAACGGTACAAACGCCGGGCGCCATCCTTTCGTTTTTTGCATCGGGACCACTCGCTCCATCGCTAGCTTCCAGCGTGTATGGTAGCGCGGCCCCATGGAGCGTTACACAATCATGCGCGTTTTGCCGATGAAACAGGCTCGCGCAATGTGCCGGTCTCCTTCATGGCCGATGTATTGGCCGCTACAGAATCCCGATCGACATCGCGCGAACCATAGCCTGATGCTGCCTGCTGAGGAGGCATTTCAAGCTCCAAAACGTCAAGCCTGATGCCGGCGATAGCGTGCATGCAGCGCTGCGCCAAGCGCACGCAGCCCTTCTTTCTGGTTTTTTCCGGTCGACGTCTTCGGGATTTCCTTGATGAATTCCACCATGTCAGGGAGCCACCAGCGCGGAAATCGTCCCGATAGATAGCCGATAAGATCCTCTGCGGCCGCCTGGCGCCCCGCACGCAGTTGCACGAAGGCTAACGGGCGTTCGTGCCAGTGTGGGTCGGGCACCGCCACGACGGCCGCGTCCTGCACAGCCTCGTGTCCAATCAGCGCGTTCTCGAGTGCGACCGAACTGATCCATTCTCCGCCGGACTTGATCAGGTCCTTGAGCCGGTCGGTGATCTCGATATAGCCTTGCGCGTCGATATGCGCGGCGTCGCCTGTACGCAGCCAGCCATCATCCGTCCATGAATCCGGCGCGACGTCCCCGTAATATCCCGCCGCCACCCATGGTCCACGTACCTGCAGCTCCCCGACGCTTTCGCCGTCCCAAGGCGCTATGCCCTGGGCGGTCATGACCCGCGTCTCGACGAACGGCAACGGCAGACCCTGCTTCAACCTGTAGCGCAGGGCCTGCCCAGCATTGTCGCGGTCTGCTTGCGCCAGGTGCGGCTTGAGCGTCGAGAAAGCGCCGACCGGCGAGAGCTCCGTCATCCCCCAGGCGTGCGTGGCGTGAATGTTCAGACCATCCAGCGCGACCATCATCGATTCAGGACAAGCTGAGCCGGCGATCACCAGGTGCAGCGTCGGCGAGAGCCGCTCGCGCAAGGCCGGCATCGCCTGCAATTTTTCGATCAGACGGTGCCATAGCGATGGCACGCCCGCGGACAGTGTCACCTGCTCGCTCGCCAGCAGATCGAACAGGTTTTCCGCGTCGAGGTGCGGACCAGGCAGCACGAGCCTGGCGCCTGTTAGCAATGCGGCAAACGGCAGGCACCAGCCATTGACGTGAAACATTGGGACTACCGGCGCGAGAGTCTGCCTCATCGACAGATTGAAGAAATCGGGCAGCGAGATGCAGAACGCATGCAGAACCAGCGCGTGATGGCTGTAGACAACGCCCTTCGGCCGTCCCGTCGTACCGGACGTGTAGCACAGACTGACCGGCGCGTTCGCGTCGATTGGGCCGGCGCTCATAAGTGGCTCGCCTGCGGCAAGGAAGTGCTCGTAGTTCATGAACGCTTCCGGAATACTCGCACTGTCGAGCGGCACGACGATCACGGCTTCGAAGGCGGTCAGCGAACGGATTCGCTCGTACAGCGGCAGGAAAACGTCGTCGATGATCAGAAAGCGCGCCTCTGCATGATTCGCGATGTAAGCGATGTCTTCCGGCGCAAGCCGCGGATTAAGCGTGTTGAGCACGCCGTGCGCCGCCGGCACGGCGAAATACGCTTCCAGGTGCGCGTAGTGATTCCACATCAGCGTCGCAACGCGGTCGCCCGGACCCAATCCGAGCGCGTGCAATGCGCCCGCAAGCCGCGCGACGCGCGACGCCAGATCCGCAACGCTGTATCGGTGCGTACTGCCGTCCGGCATGCGCGAGACAATCTCGTTGCCGCCGTGCACTTTCGCCGCGTGCGCCAGGATGGCGTCGATGGTGAGCGGAAAATCCATCATCGTGTGCTGCATTACCCGCTCACTCCTCGACTTTCTCAAGCGTCGGCGCACGCTCCGTTTGCGACACGGATGCTGCCGCTTCGACGCCCACCGGCCCATGCCAATTCTCACGCCCGTCGTTGTCCGGTCCGGCGACGCGCGTCACGCCCACAATGCCCGTCGCCATGACGGCGCAGCGGTGGTTCTCCTCCAGCAGCCTGGCCTCGAGAAACACGACGCCCGATGCGCGGCGCACCGCCCGACACTCGACCACGGGCGCCTTGCAGCGCACGGGCTTCATGAATTGAATCGAGAGCTGGACTGTGCCGCAGGTCCGTCCGCGAAAGTGCAGGATGCCGGCAATCGACATAGCGCAATCCATCATTCCTGCGATCATTGCGCCATTGAGCCGGTCGGTGCCGAGCCCACCTGCGTGCGCCACCGTGCTGCGTTCGAGCACGAGCCGCACTGCGTAATCGTCAGTCAGATCCATCCGCACGCCGAGATGATCGAGGATGGCCACCCGCGACAGGCGTGCCTGCCAGTCCGCACGCTGCGCCGCCGACATCGGAATGGCGAGCGCCGCCCCGCGCCCGAACTGCACATTCATACCGGGGCCCCCTCGATAGCGGATTCCCCGGGCACCCGCACGTTCACAGACCGCGCCGTCGCGTGATACGGAGACCAGATGAACTGGCTCCAGTAACTCTCGGCGACGTCGACCCACATCCGCAGCGTGTCGTTGCTTTCGAGAGAGTTCGCCAGACTGACCATCAGCCAGCTATAGACCGCCTGACTGTCGCGGCAATCATCGCAATGCCCCGACGTACAGCAGCGTTCAAGCGTCTCCAGGTCTGCCTTCCAGGTGTTGAAGAACGGCAGCGTCGGGTAACCGCTTTCCATCCGTTGCGCATTGTCCGGGTGATCCTGGCTGACGCTCGGGCACGTGTCGTAGCCAAACGTTCCGCACCAGGCCTTGCCCGTCACCATCGCCTCGATGTGTGCCGGATGATTCAGCACAACCCCCGGGTAAGCTTCGCGCACGCGCAACATCTCGGCCAGCAACTGCTGCTCGTGGAACATCTTGAGCGGGTGGCCTGTGTGGTACTTGCTGTAGAAGTTGAAGCTGACCACATTGCCGTTGTCGCGAATGCGCCTGACCGTAGGCTCGATGTACTCGATACCGTCCTCCGTGACCGCATAGACGAACGTCGCACGGGGGTCCTGGTGGTAGTTTTCGAGCGCGGTGTCGAATAGTCCCGAAAACTTCCTGCCTCCTGGCTTGATCGCGCGGAGCTCATCGTCGAGCGGGCCGCCACCGAACAACGAGATGAACACCGTCACATTGCGAAACGGCTCGACGTTCGGAAAAGGCTTCAGGCCATTGGTTGAAATCGAAACGAAGCGCATCGCGTCCACGAAGGCCTCAACACGTTCGGGAAACAACGTGGGCTCGCCGCCGATCAGCAGGGCCGTGTTGACGCGCCGTTTGCGCTGCGCGTTCGCAAACGCACGCCATGCGCCGATATCCTTGTTCTCCGCCGCGTGCGTGTCATGTCCGAACTCGAAAAACCAGCATCCCTTGCAGCGGATATTGCAGGCATTGGTGGCGTGGTACTCGCACGCCCTCACGAGTGCCGAGAAGTGCCGCACGTCCTGGAAACGTTGCTCGAGTACAGGATCGTCGGCGAGCAGCGCCGGCAGGCGCTCCGCAATCAGCGTCTTGCGGCGTGAATGCGCTTCGTTGCGCAGGCCCATGTCAGTGCACCTCGTCAGACATCGTGGCCATTTCGGGCACCGTCAGTTTGAGCGCGGCAAGTTTGGGCAGCGTCTTGCGCAAATAGACCTGGCGCAACTCGCCGTTGGTCGTCTTGCGCAGACCCCATTTCACGTATTGCTGCGAACGGCGTGAATCGTCGCGCCCGAAGAGCCCGAGTAAATGCGGCCACAGCCGGTCGAGCGCGGTCTGTGCTTCAGCCAGACCCTCGTGCGTGCTGCAGGCATCGCGCACGATGCGAAAACCGTGTGCGACGTGCACGTGCTCGTCCTTGATGATCTGTCTCGTGAAGATCTCGCTGAAGGGCGCGTAGCTGCATTTCTCGAGTTCGAGCAGGTGTTCGAGCACGGCTGCTTCGCCGAGGAACGCAAAAAACCCCCGCTCCATCCAGTTGCGCACACCGCGCACCAGTTCGTTCGCGTAGTACGGGCGCACGAGGTAGTGCTGCTTCAGCATGTAGCTCGCATCGACACCAATTCCATCCAGCACTTCTGCGCCCAGCTCATAATGGTGCACTTCCTCTCCGGCACGTTCACAGCAGACGCGCTTTTCGTAGGCATTAGGCGCCATGTTGTAGAACATCTGCGTGTAGTCGTCGGCGCCCGTCAGTTCGCCCTCCGTATGCACGAGCAGCAAATGCGTGAGCAGGTCCTGGTACTCCTTTGGCATGTTGCGAAAATCTTCCGGTGTCTTGACTGCGTTTTCGCCGAGAATGGGTTCGATCGTCTGCGACTGCGTATTCATATGACTTCTCCTTTCAGTGGTCAAATACAAATCTGTCTTAACTGACGCCATCACTCGACATATTGACGGCGAGCCAAGTAGGAAGGCCGAGGCAATGTTTGACGAATCGGATGATCAAAGTAACCCGGCGAGCACCGACGCAAGCTGCGCCACGCCCTCCTCGATGCGAGGCGGCGGCACCGTGGCGAATGACAGGCGCAGCGTATGAATATCGGCTGCGCCCGCATAGAATGGCGCGCCCGGCACGAACGCGACGCGCGGGCCGCTCGCGGGTGCAAGCGATGCTTCGAGCAAACGCGTGGCATCCACGACCTCGGGAACACGCGCCCACAGGAACATGCCCCCTTCCGGCACATTCCAGCTCATGAGCGACTGGCAATGCGACGTGAGGGACGTCAGCATTGCGTCCCGCTGCGCCATATAGATCTCACGGATCTGTTTTATATGCGCATCGAGAAATCCCGTGCTGAGCGCTTCGTAAACCATACGCTGCGTGAATCCGGCCGTATGCAGATCGGCCGCCTGCTTGGCCTGCGCCAGCTTGTTCATCAATGGCGCGGGCGCAATTGCATAGCCGACACGCAACCCCGGGGCGACGATCTTCGAAAATGAGCCCAGGTAGACGACGCCGTCCGGATTCATCGACAACATAGTGGGCAGCGACTCGCCCGCATAGGCCAGTTCGCCATAAGGATCGTCTTCGATCACCACCACGGCAGCCATGGCAGCGGCGAGTTGCCGGCGACGCGACTCGGATAAACGCCGGCCCGTTGGATTCTGGAAATTAGGCATTGCGTAGATAAAGCGCGCGCCGTGAATCGCATCCGCTGTCAGCGCTTCCGGCACGATGCCATCGTCATCGCATGCGATCGGCACCAGCTCGGGCTCGAAAAGCGAGAAGGCTTGCAGCGCACCCAGATACGTGGGGTTCTCGACCAGGACGCGGCTGCCCGGATCGATGAGCACCTTCGCGAGCAGGTCCAATGCCTGTTGCGAACCGGTGGTGATCAACACCCGATCCACTGTGACGCGATGACGTTCGGCGATCCATTCGCGCAATGGCATGTAGCCCTCGGTCGGCGCGTATTGAAGCGCGGCATGCGGCGTAGCGCCCAGGATGCTTGCACACGCTTCCTTCATCAGACTGACCTGAAAAGTTAGCGGCGACGGCGTGCCGCCGGCAAACGAAATGACCGATGGATCATCCGCCACCTTGAGAAGGTCACGGATGGCAGACGATGTCAGGCGCTGCGCGCGCTGCGAAATATTGAAATGCATAGATCTGCCTCGCGATTGAGTGACGCAGCGTGAACTCCGTGCCGCAACGAGTCGATACGTGTCGGACTCAAGGGGGCCGCGTCGCATCCGTTTAAGTGCTTCAGCCTAATAATAAGTATTGCTAAATGTATAGTCGATAATTGCGGTGACGAGGTTTTATTGCCGCAATAGCATGACCTATGTGAGATTAAACAAAGGTCACGAGCATTTCATGCCGGCGACATTCAGACGACGTTGACAAACGCGGCACGTCCGCTCAGGTGGAGGGCACGAAATTCGGACGGCGTAGCGCCTTGGGTACGCCGAAAGCGCTTCGAAAACTGCACGGGGTCCCCAAAGCCGCTTGCGAACGCCACGTCCTGAATCGAAAGGTCGGCGCGCATCAAGCAGGCGCAAGCGCGTTCTATACGCTTTCCCAACAGATATTGATACGGCGATGTTCCGGTAGCCTGCTTGAAGCAGCGGCAAAAATAGTATTCGCTGAGTCCGGCCACGCCTGCAAGATCGGCAAGGCCGATCGGCCGCGCGATATTCGCTTCGATAAACTCATCAAGGTAGGCAAGCTTCGCTGCATCGAGCATCGGCATCGCACCGGCGGTGTTGTACAGGCCTGGGTACCGGTACATCACGAGCCGGATGAGGCAGTCAGGCCTCGACCAGCGTTTTCCCGAATGCCTTGGCAGGACACTACAAAATTGGCCATTTCTTCCCGCTCGCGCCAACCCTTTTTTTGGTAAAAACCGCGCCGATAGGATTCGCGATTGCGACCGGTGATGAGCATCATTCGCGCTACACCGTTCCCGCACGCATCACGAACGGCGGCATCGAGCAACGCGGAGCCGACACCTTTCCCGCGTTGTCCTTCTCGCACGAAAAGCTCTGAGACATAAGCCTCATCGGCAGCAAGAAACAAATACGGAATTCGATGGTAAGCCACATACCCGATGACATTTCCGTCCGTGTCCTGTGCGATGAGCACACTGCGCGAATCGCGATTCGCGCAGGCGAGTACCTCTTCAACCCTGGCGTGCTGAACCGCTTCGAACCAGCCCGTTTCCGCCAAGATAGCTGCAATTTGATCCGCCATCGCCGGTGTGGCGGGCACTATCGCTATATCATGCATCGCGAAATCCTTTCTCATGTCAGGCGGACGGCCCGATGCTCCGGGTAATGATCTTAAATTTTCCCGTCCGTGTCGGAGACATCTCCGGCAGCGTGGTCACATTCACATTGGACTGCCTGTAGAGCCGACGCAAAATACCGGACAGTGCCTGCCGTTGACGTTCGTCGAATCGTTCGTTGACAACCACGCCCAATGCCACACTGCGGTCGCCTCGCTGTTCAAGCTGGAAGAATTCCACGCCGTCGCATTCGCTGACCGCCGCATCGACGCTACCCGCCGTGACGGACTGATTGTCGGAGTCAAAGGTAAGCTCACTGATCCTTCCCTCGAGACGCTGGATGACGAGGCCACTCCTCCCGCAAGGACAGGGTGCCTGTGCCGGATCGATGAGCGCAAGGTCCCCCGTGCGGTAGCGAATCAAGGGCATGACATCGTTGCGCAATGACGTGATGACGATCTCGCCCACGTTCGGAATATTTCCGTAGGGCAGGATTTCGACCAGGCACCCCTCGTTGATAGCGTGGAGGCTGCCGTGTTCGCAATCCATGGCAACGGTAAAGGCTTCAGTCAATCCGTACGAGCGAAACACACCAGAACGAGACCAACGCCCCGCACGGGCCAGGCTGCGACGTGTCGCATAGTCGTACGACATAAAAACCGCATCACTTTTCGGTGGGATGATGCCTTTGGTTTCGCACCATTGATCGATGAGGGAGAGATAAACAGGATGGGCCGTCAAAACCTGAGGGGAAAAGCGTTCTATCTCGGCCAGCATACGCTCACACTCCGCATCGTCCCACAGCGCGGGGGTTCGGGATCGATTCAAGACAAGCCGCTCGCCGAACAACCGCTCTTCATAGGTAGCGACGCCTAGATTGCATTGGGCACGGGAACAATTGAGCGTCGTTAAAAGCGCCTCACGCACGCTGTCCCGGTTGGCGTATACGTTATGGTATTCCCGTATGCGGGGACTCCATATTTCTCTAAAGTTAGCATTTCGTATTATCTGTATGCGATCCGACGAGGTGCCGGATGATTCGATGATCTCCCAAGTCCCCTTTTCGATTTTTTCGGAGAATTCGGATTCGCGTCCGCCGACAAAATTGAAGGGAAAACCCTGCGTGACATCCTGCTTGTTCAACAACGGTAATTCCCGAAATCGGTTTCCGTCCAGGTGGTTGTCTGAAAACGATATCCGCTGGTACACCGGAATCCGCTTCAGGGCAGCCAGAAGATCACTTTCGTGTTCGAACACGAATTTTTCGACCACATCCTGATTCATGCTCTATCGAGCTCCTTGGAGGCTAGAAAATTCGAGACAGTGTCTGCGAAATGGTTCATGATGAAATCGCCGTCCTGCGTGGGATACGATTCGGAATTCAAGCTGGAATCAAACAGCCTGGCGGTCGCAAAGGGGACCTCCGGGTGCGCCTGATACCCGAAAATTGGCTTCGACCTGTGACGCATTCCGTGGACACGAACCGGGTCATTGGTCAGGGTAAGCGAAAATTCCGGGGGGACCGAAGGAACCTCGTCCTGGTGATAAACAAACGCGTGGAGCGAGGACTTCTCGCCAAAGATCGAGTGATCGACGACATTTAAGGCCTTAACGCCGACATAGGGACGCGGATGGGAAATGACGGGAACGCCTGCCGCTTTTGCCAGTATCTGGTGCCCAAAGCACAGTCCAAGCAACGGGACGGGCCGGGTTTGCGGTTCCAGCAAGCGAGCGGTGACGGCGATCTGGTTGGCAATCCATGCGTGCTCGTCGTTGACAGAAGCCAGGCTTCCCGAATAGATGAGCGCGTCGATCTGGTTGCTATCCAACCACGTCAGCAATCTGTCGGCGGTCGCAAGATCTTCGGTAGCGCAGACGTGTGCGAGTTCGAACATCGGCCGATACAGATTGGCAATGTGATTAAATATCTGTTGTCCTAACTCATTATTCAGAGAATCAACAAATGCAATCTTTCCCTTCATGGCGGTCTCTCCTTATCCAAACAACTTGCTCAAGTCGGCCAGCGCAGTTCGTAGCTGTTCGAGTTCCTCCAGCGTGTTGTAGTGATAGGCTGAAATCCGCACGGCATCCTGAAACCCCATTCTCTTGAACAGCGGATGCGCGCAGAGGGAACCCGATCTGGCCATGATGCCGAAAGAGTCGCTCAAGATGCGGGCAAACTGGTCTGAATGGACGTTCTTCTTACGTAACGCAAACGAAACGAGGCTGAGACGGTGGTTCTGATCGAAATCGCCGAGAGGTATCAAATAGGTATTTTCAGCGACCAAGGCGCTAAGCTTCCGGGAAAGATGCTGTTGATGATCTGAGAAATGTCTTTGATTACCCTCCATCAACAGCCGCAGCGCGGCGCCAAGACCGATAACGCCTTCGATGTTGGGCGTTCCCGCTTCGAAACGCCAAGGAATCTCACGTGGGACGAAAGTAGTGCCCGCGACATGATTAACCATGCCACCGCCGCGCTTCGGCGTCCCCAGTCGTTCCAGGGCGGCGGCGGTTCCCCACAGAACACCCACGCCGGAAGGCCCCATCATCTTGTGGGCAGAGAACGCCATGAAGTCACATCCGATAGTCTCCGGCGCAACGCTCATGTGGGGAATGGATTGTGCGGCATCGACCACGAAAAGCGCACCGTGGCGATGAACCATCTCAGCGATGTCGGAAACCGGATTAATGTTGCCCGTTACATTGGACGCGTGCGAAATGCACACGACATCGGGTCGCACGCGTCTCACGTCCTCCTCGAGCTGTTCGAAAGAAATGCGCCCGAACTTGTCGACCGCCGTCAAATGAAGCTCGCCATCGGTCCAAGGCAGCAGATTGGAATGGTGTTCCGCTTCCGAGCTTATGACCTTTATGCGGCCGGATCTACCCAGACCGTTCGCAACGAGCTGCAGTGCTTCGGTCGTCCCTGAGGTGAAGACGACATTTGTACTGCTGGTATTCAGGTACGATGCCACGAGCTGTCGAACATTTTCGAATTCGTTCGAAGCCTTCTCGGAGAGGATATGTGCACCCCTGTGGATGTTCGCGGTGTATGAACAATAGAATTCGTTAATGCTGTCTATGACCTCCTTGGGCTTGAGGGTCGTCGCAGCATTGTCGAGATATATCAACGGCCGCCCATTGACTTTACGCGACAAAATGGGGAAGCGTGAACGGAATGATGACACGTCCAGATTTCCCGATAAATTTTTTGAAATTTCAGATTTCATTGTAGGGGCATGAATTCGGTAGATGGACGGTCATAGGCGTTACTCGTCAACCAATCCAGTAAGAGCCTGGCAAATATATCCGTCGCTTCCCGGTGCACGGCGTGACGCGTTACTACTATCACGATGCCGTCCTTGCGATATGGCTACGCACCGCCTGCGCCCCATTCGACGCAGGATCGGCAACAACCGGCTGGCCCTCGATATCACACAGCGCCCTGATGACGGGAATGCC
>Ga0131853_10006400_pt1:0-20000 | contig 21242 bp, 13 predicted proteins | sample TergutLab28metaG_FD_92764 | JGI IMG/M metagenome (GOLD analysis project Ga0131853, IMG submission 92764) | Labiotermes labralis P1 segment gut microbial communities from Petit-Saut dam, French Guiana - Lab288 P1 (version 2) (version 2) | ecosystem: Host-associated > Arthropoda: Insects...
AACCCACACCCCCAACACACAAACAACAACAAAACCAACAAAAAAACAAAAACAAACCAACCCACCACAAAAATAATTTATAAAAATAAAATAATAAAAGAAAGACGCCGGGGGGGGGGGGGGGGGGTAAATATACAGGTTTTTAATAGTGTCTTTATTTATTCTTAGTGATTATTCCGATTGCATGTAAGAACCTAAGTTCCCTCTTGTCATATGTATTTCAACATGGCCCTTCAATTGTGCTGTTCCACGACCCATCCCAAAACCCCAAAACTGCCCCTCACACTGTTATGTACCTGAACACCTACCATCTAGTTTTGGAAAAGGTATTCTTCCTACCATCCAATCACCAAAATGGCATACCGGGTGCTAAACTGAAGATACGTTGAAACGTGTGCACCTAGGGACTAGGCGTGTTACAGGACACAGACATTACAGTAAAATAATCTTGCGCGTGTATATTCAGTATATTTTTTGCGTGGACGGCATATAAACACTGTCAGTCCACTTAAGTTTCTTTACCTGCATAGACTACTAGGACAAATAGCCTTCGAAAGGCACAAAGACTTTTTGCAACAAATTATTAATTATTAATTACGTAATAAACTGTATGATATTGATATCGCAGAGTCTCTTAAACTCAGGGAATTCAGAAAAATAGAAGCGATGTAAACGAATAATTAAATTAGAGCATACGGCATGACATTTTTTATTTATCCAATATCATCCCAATTTACTAAATTATTTCAAATTCGTCGCCAAACGAATGGTTGTCGTTTTAAGCTTCATGAAGAAATGACGATCGCTTTTGCAAGCCAATAGGTAAAGTCTCTTGCCGTACGTATACTCCTACACAAATCACTTGAAGGTAAATAGCTTAAAGCTCACAAATGTCGTTAAATAACTCGAGAAAAATAAAAGTAAGATAGCTTTGTCTTGCAGCAGACCACAGACTATCACCTCACGAGTGTCAGCCTGCTTATTCCAGTAACTTTACTATTATAAGCACCTAGAGATACATAAAATGTCATCACCTTCCACAAAATCCAATGTTCACCGGAGCAAATACCCGTACGTGTTATTTCTCTGACTAACCAATCCGCGTCTCAGTGTGAGCTAAGCTGTGCACCTCAACCTCTCATACACTCACACGTGCCATAATTAATTAAGTTGCTTCCAGCCTGTGTGGTAGGAAGTCTAAGACGCGAAGAAAATTCGGAAAGGTGTTTCGATAACACTAAGGCTCAAAAGGGGGCTCGTTACTGACGGTGGCAGTGCTAACCCTTCGTAGTTACGGTGTGACGTGTCGTAAGGTAAATAAGGCAAAAATCACACGTAATTGTCTCAAGATGTCTTTGTTTTCGGAAAACTAAGTAAGGCTCTCTGCAATAAAACAACATTTGACACAACAGATGTGTTGTATTTGAAGTCTGGGGTATTGAGTTTCACGGCTAATTAAATTTCAAATAAAGGCATTCCACTGCGTTCTTAACAGTGTCTCCAGTAACAAAGAGGTACTGTGCGACTCGTTCACACTCTCGTCGAAGTGAAGAGGTGTAAGTGCGTTCGGTTCGATCAGGCCTGTTGCGAGATGTGACGCACAGTTAGAACAGCAACCATTCAGCAATGCCGGAGCCCTAGAAACATCATACAAGAGTGTGATAAACATCGTAAATGCGTATCACACAGTATGCATCCCTCCTCAAGACCATTTAAATATTCCAATTATGTACTGTACGTGCATTTTCAAAAAGCGTTCTTTACTATTTTGCGCGCCCCATTGCTCTTCATGTTCATTTATGGAAGAAAAATACACTGCTGTAATGCTGGTCACGTGACACTGTAGGAGCAATATTCTTTCTTTTCTTTCGTAAAGTATAATACCCTAAAGCAAGTGTATATTTAATTGTTTTGTGCCATCCACAAATTTTCTTTTATTAACCGCTCTTAATACAATAAACAATTTTTGATTTGTTTTTCTTGTAACGATAAACTGTCCACGACATGGCTCATGTTGTTAGTTAGTAGCTTTTCACCGCGGAGACCCGCCTGCGATCCTAGACTTGCTAATGATGGATACGTATTGGACCAAGTGGGAATGGGACAGGGTATTCTCCGAGTGCTACAGTTTTCCCTTCCCTACCATTTCACCAGTGCTCCACACTCATCCACTCATCACCAACAATATACAATATTAGCAACCGGCAGAACCACTAAACACACTTACAGCAATTTCATGTAAACCAGCAGTGGTGTTCAGCCAGTGTGATTCGACACAGTAAATTCGCCCACTAACGATACACGATAAAAAATTTAACTTCATTAAAACTCACACTGCAGTCGCAGAGATGAAAGATTCTCATTGAAGGACTGTCATTACCTTACGGTTACGAGTCCACTTCCAGCACTTTCTGTAAGTCGTAAATAAACTGGTATAATACAATATTTAACACGTATAAATATTTACGCACTTTTCTTCCTGATACTCAATAGATTTCGCTTTCCGAAGTAAAAATATTGACTATAGCAGGGGGAAAAAAAGCTTCATTCCTGCCACATAAAGACTAGCCGCGGATGTTTTTTGCACCAACTGAATTAGGATAGGGATGTGAAGTTTTCACAGCGGTGAAATGTCGTAAGTACTTTGGCCCCGAATTTGGAGCACGTTTGTCCGCATTGGTTGCTTCCCGTTTCCAGACTACGTGGTTTTATAACCCTGCATAGCACAAAATGATGCCGGCTTTTATCCTCATTACACTCATGCTTAAAATCATATTTAACATCAGGCCTTATCCTCTCATCGTGCAGGTCATTGTAATGTCGCTTGTTAGTTTCCTTGTCAGTAGTAAACAAATTTAAAAATTCAAGAATATTCTTGTTTAGTAAAGTCGCTAATGTCACAAAAAGTAATTTCATAAGAGACAATTGGTTAAAACTGAAGTTATTTATAATTCAAATGAATATAATTTTTTTATTTCCTCCGGGATAAACATCAAAAACGTAATTTTTGTTGCTTGTTGGTGAACTTTCTTTCAATCTAACTTCCCAAATTCCTTCCTCCCTTCTTTCATTGTTTCCATTTTCTTGGTTATTTTGTTCGTTCGCTCTGCATGCCGCTGAAATTTCAAAACGGAATTTGTGTAAGTTTAAGGTGCAATTAATTTTGTTCAGCTTTATAGATGCATTGGTCCTGTATTATAAAAATCGAGTCGAAAAATTATCTTTCAAGTCATAAATTCTTTTACGAATATCTCAACTCCTGGAATTTTCGTTAATCACGAAAGTGAAGGTTTGCTTAAAATCAACAACATTTTTTCAAGAATTTTTCACCGCTTTCCTCTTCAACCTGTCATGAAGACAGTTCGATATCAGCAAGCGGCTTTACAGACGGTATTGCTAAATTTGTTTTTGTAAAAGCAAGTGCCTGCCCCCACTCACTGGCAAATAAAGGGCCGGTGTTCACTCTTTGACAGGCGAAATTGCAAATGTTCCTTGTCTTCATATTAAAAAATTTTTTAAATATTTATATTGTTGTTTCATATTGTGATAACATCACTGGAATAAAAACAAAAATAACATATTTTTCTCGAGTTCTCTGTTTATAAATATTCACCTAATGCACTATCGAAAATAAAGGTGCCTGTAGCCTTGCCGCTGTGTACAGTCATAAAAAAGGGCATTGGTATTACTCTTCCATCGACTTACTTATTCGCTCTGTAATATCGAAAACGTAAATTCACAAAAAAACACACCCACACACACACACACACACACACACATACACACACCCACACACCACACACACACACACACACACACACACCCACACACACACACACACACATACAAACACGCGCGCCATAATGTTCGTACTAAAAACCACTGCAAGACCCGAACTTTGATATTTTAATAGAATTTAATGGATTTAAACACCCTCCGGTTTGCTCAGTCTGTCGGTATGTAACTGACAAAGAAATTAACAGAACACCAATTTTTCATTTTATCTTCCCTGGCTAACAGATCAATTATTGACCTGTTGGCCAGGGAAATAATTATTTTTTCATCATATCCAGGTATAAAACGCCCCTCCTCTTGAATGTTTTTGAAACGAAATGTTATTAATACGCTAAATTAGAGATGTTACACTAACAAGCAAGGATGAACGCGGTGTATCAAGTTGCAGCTAGTTGAGAAGTTGCCTGGCATTACACAGACTTTTTTCCAAATTTTTCAGTGCGAGAGCCATGACAGAAACTTCAAATAGGTGAGGACGGCTTTCCTTTGCATACTTACTTCAAACTTATTTGACAAAGGTGTCAAATAATGCTTTAAGTCTACAGTTTTTCATTTGTCCATCATCATATTTTTATACAGGAAAAGAAAACTCTTAGAAAATCCACTCCATTAGGCCTCTAGGAGGCTTATGAGATTCTTTTTACCTACAGTCCGAAAACTGGAGAACTTGCTTCACATCATGCAACCTGATAGTAGGTATAGGACACATTTCCAAAACTCTGAGAAATTTATATGCAAACTGGAAGAGTGGACTACGTCCAAAGCAGCAAAAATAGACTTAATTTTAGTCTGACCTTATGGGACAACTTTTCATTTTACTCGATATTAAATAAGGGATGAAATTGGTAACTCATATTTGATAAAGTTATGCAGTACGGCATCTTTAGAAAAGTCTGTTCAAAGACAGGCCGTAATGTCTGACAATTCATTTTTCATGACGACCACATTTCCAATTAAATCCTGATGGCCATCTCCTAAGTCACAGAGAACACAATAACTCTCAATTACAAATAGCTCTCTGTAATGCTGCTTAGGGTAAAAATCGCTGTTCAGCTTGTATATACTACTAAACAAACAAGACACACAGTGACGAAAATGACGTTTCAACTAATGTTAATAACGACGACACGTATAACACGTACCGTAATCTAGTATTTAGCATCATTTTAAGAAACTATGAATTAAATAGGCATAAGAGTTTTGTGTGTCTTATGGCAAAATCGTTCAATTTGTACGCGACTCATTTACTGAATTGGTAACCTCTTTCTCTTAATTAGGTGACAAACGTAACGTATCATAAATTTCTAGGAGGATATCTAATTTAGATACAGATTTAATTCCCGTTCAGGTGAAAGTTTAAATCCAACGGATTACTTTGTTCAGCGGACGGCTCCAAATTTATCGGCGTTTCGGAAAACCCAAACTACAGTTGCTGTTAATACAAGGAACATCTTTCATTGGTACACTTTGTGATGCAATAAGATGTTCTGTTTTGTGCTCGCACGTAATTTATTTGTAACATTGTGCGGGAATATGTATTTATTAATTAATTTTGATTATTAAACATACTAGTCCGTTTTGATAAAGACACACGCATAATTCAGTTTCTGGTCATTTCACCAAGAAGTTTCCTCAGATTCATCTCTGCGAACTGAAATAAACTTAATCGTTATAGTAGGTTGTGTTATGACTGTACGGTTATGCTTTGCTTCAAACTGAATGGAAGATTGAACGGGTCTGTTAGCTGGTTATTAAACCCAGTTACCTTCAAAAAGAGTTAAGAGAACTCTTTGAAGCTTTTGTGGGGCCCAAAACTGGTCTCAGAATTCCAAAACGTAAACAACCCACAACAGTACGCAGAATATGCTGGTTGCAAAAGCTAGCCACAGTTCTGTATTTAGTACTGAAATTGAAAGTCGATGTACCACAATCAAGAATCAGCACTACAGAAGATCAAACAACTTTCACTGCTGATACCAATACGGAAATAGGTTCTTTCGTACTCTGTACTACGTCACGGCCAGTTCTGTATAATATCCCCATAAGCAGTATGTTAAAGTGGAATACTTCCTCTGTGTTTGCAACCAATAAATAAACGTACACTCATGTATGTCTAAAAATATCACATGGCCACAAGATGATGTCGTATCTTTTGTAGCTCTAAAAGTAATTGAAAATTTTACATGGCGCAGGAACGTGGTACCGGTTGACTAAAAACTACAGAAACACATGTCTCATTGGCTGTAAACAAAGCGATAATTGCCAGGGCCAGTACGTTGTGAATTATTAAATCCGTTGAAACAGATTTGGGCTATAGGGAGTCTTAAGTACAAAATTTATTATTGTAGTAGTTTAAAACTTTACGATTATAGTAAAAATATGCAAATATGAAAGGATTTAGCTTTATAAATGTTACGTATGTACAGGGGATTACCGATGTGGATTTAACATCCCTGAATTTTATGTATAAATGTTGCTGGGGGGGGGCGTTAATCTTCAGCCCTCAGCAGATTCGGGAAATGTAACAGCCACTGACACATGACCGCCAATGGACTCTGTCCTCAAACAGTTCACACTGCATCATCTGTGATTACTTTTGAACTATTTATTTATCAACTAATGTGCGTACCCATACGTCGTATTCTGTAGACATTCGTGCAGTTCTCGCGCTATGGAACTGTATTCCGGAGACTCTTTGTTTGAATCTCGCCTGGGATGCCAGCTCTACTCATTCAACGTTTCGAATCTCCAAGCAGTATCTGCTGGCTACTATCGACAGCCATCTAGTTCCTAACATTTGCCACGAAGCCTTGCAGACAAGTAAAATTCTACTTTCCATTTCAAACCCTTCCCTCTCCAATGTAATTTGCAGTGCACAATGGATGCCAGAAGCCGGGATTGCTATTCGGTACAGTTAACAGTTCATGGGCTGATAAAAATGGTTCCCTTTCCAGTAGGATCAAGCAACTGTTCCCTTCCCCATAGCGTCCAGACCAGCTCCAAAGCCTATCCAGTTTCGTATTCAATTGGTAAAGATAAGGGTGGCCTTTCTCAGGAGACAAAACGGCCGGGGCTTAAATCTGACCACTCACCTTCATACAGTAGTGAGGTTAAAAATAAATGGAGCTACGCTTCCGCTCTCCCATACGCCTTCATGTCAAGCACAGAGACAAATTTGCCTTTAGACAGACGTATTTAAGTTGAATATGATACGAGGTCTGAGGTCCTTCAGCAGTGATGATGACGACGACGACTGGGATCGTCTGGTATTTGACGCTGCGTCGCTGGAAGGGTAACCACTCCATCAAGAACGGACTTCATGGACTGATTACCCTTGAAGAAAAATGCGATTCTTTCCTTCGAACCGTCGGGAACGACTTACACAGGGTCAGAGCTTCACACCCCACAAAAGTCGTATCCTTATGACCACATTTACTCAGTCGAAGTCAAGTGCATGATACATGGTTGTCAGCAGTTTTAGGAAATAATATTCCGGCCTTACCTGTACACTTCGAAGCACCTACACTCTTTCAAGCACATATAGCTACGCCATACGCCACATAATTCCAGTACAACAAAATTTCATTGTCCGACTCACCTACTTTTTTATAGTGAACAAATAAATGAGGAAGAGACGGACACTGTGAGGGAGATGAGAAATACATATTCATTTTTGGTCGAGAAACCTCAAGGGGAAAGACAGGAGGGACTACAAGCAACAGTATAAGGAAGTGGATCGTTGTGGCCTGGTCCAGCAGTCTGATCACAGAGCAGAGTGGTAGACACTGAAGAACCCAGCAATAAAATGTCTGGCCAGCTTCATGACAGTTAATATTTGAAGGAATGTTTACCGCTGTGTAGTTCGAAAATATACCTGAAGAGGTAAGAATGTTGAAATGATATAGGAAGGTGGTTAGAATTGTTAATTAGGAAATGATATTGTACCGAGCACGAGTTTCTACTCCCATGCCGTTATATATATCTAGATAGAATGTGGTATAACTGCACTGGGATTAGTCAAGGACATAATTTAATTTCGAGCCACATTTCCTCATTAGAACACCTTGATTATAAAGAGTTTTAAAATAACTTACTGTAATCTTATTGCCTCAAATATTACATAAATGGCGAATAGATCGAACATTTTTCTAGGCGGTGGAGAGTTGTATAATGACCCAGTCCATATTCAAACTGAATGCCACCTCAATATTACGTTATGTGCGTACTTGATTTGTAACATATATGTCAACGAAGACTGATGCAGCAGACTGCCATTGTATGGAATTCTAAATTTAAATACGGCATTCGGCTCTTCTATTTGAAATTTTATGCGGGTTTTACTGTCAGTTCTGAAAAGTGTTAATAAAACCAAAAACACTTCATTGTACATGAATTACACTTCATTTACTTCATGATACGTTTTCCTCAGTCAGCATGCTTCAGGTATCACGTCATTCATTCGGCACCTGTTTCCGAACACAATTGTTTAATTCAACATTAGTAATCTGACTGCGCTATTTCCCCATGCAGAGTGTAGGCTAAATAAATCATCGAATCAGATGGAAAGATGATTGCGAAAAATGGAAAGATAGGAATTTGGAAGTATACCCAGCCCTTGTTTGACGCACGTTTTTTTGTGTTACGCCTTATTCTTAAATGCACTTCCACAATTTACATCACTTCTTAATTTGTGCTCTCTCATTTTCGGTTTAACGTCCTTGGGTTGGCAGCGTTCCCGTACGCTAAACCCTTATTTCTGATGGGAATATCGTTTCTGAATTAATTCTTTTTTATCTATGCCCACTTTTTCAGTAAAGCAACTAGGGCGTAAAGAAGAGGTAGGTGTGAGTAATTACATCCTTTCTGAAGATTCTATCTTGACACTTGCCCAGTAAGAATAAGTAAATACACAAAAAGACACAACCAGTAATCCAACCGAAATTCGAATTAGGTGCCTTGTCTCTAGAACCTACAGCGTTACCATACTTCAACCATGTAAGGAATACAATCCCAACCAAAAAGACCTACTCAAATTATATGAGTATAATATGTCTAAATTCCGGTTGCCTGTTAACTCATGATTATTCTGTGTAATAAACTGCCGTTGAGTAACGGAGACAAACAAATCTCTCTTTCTTATATTAATCTAGGTTTGAAGTGGGTACCAGCTTTCTACTGATAACACAGCCTGCATTCAATTAATTATGCCAGCTATTCGAAACAATTTAGTGATCGGAGCTGGCTTAAGGATACCCCTTTCTACGTCACATTGTGATTTATGTTAATCCGAATACTCTTAAAGATATATAACTAATTTCGGAAATGGGACACTGACATATTCAGTAAATCCCTTTAATTTAATTCTCTTACCAACTCTGTTTATGCGTTTCTTGTGGATTTTCTCTGCGTCACGTCGGTTGTAAAAGAGACTGTAAATTAAAATTACTGTCTTCTGCAGTGTGACATCGTACAGTTTAATGGATGGATGTTAACGTGTCAGAAGAATCTAACACCTTGATGTAAAGGCTTACATTTACAGTACGACACGGTGGGATATTCCAGAGGGCCATATAAACAATATTCACCGCTGTCGTAACCACATTTCTGGTACATGAGTGTGTAATGCGTAGGTCTACACAGGGCGCTATGTTCCTAGTTTCTGTTAGCACTCATATCACATTTGATTAAAATTTTCAAAACTTTTCGTATGACACAAACCTTTATTTATGAAATATAAGACTCTTTTGTGATCGAGTGTGTGAAAGTGACCAAAGTGCGTAACTTTGACTGGAAACAACGTTCGATCAATAAATGAAATTTAGCTAAAAATCTACTTTACCCTTTTGAAGTTAAGAGTTTCCAATTCAAACATAAGTACACCATGACTGACTTCAACCTCGAATTCACATAATAAATTGGACCGAGAGAGAAGACTACTTGAAAACAGACCAATAAGGATAATCGTAGCAAATATTCTTAGGAATTTTATATGCTTTAAAATCAATTATTACTGTGGGGCGAAATGCTCCATGCAATTCTTACTGATGGTGCGTTTCTTTAAGACATAATTCAGTTCAGATTATTGTGCGACCTGTCAAAGATATTTTGGAAAAATTAATATTATATGCACCGTACATGATGTAAAATTCAACATCCGGAATGCTGTCATCTGAAAATCATCTGTTGACACAAGCAGTGCCTCTGAATTGGTCTAAAGTATAAAACACAGACACACACCAATTTCAAATAAAACACAGTTTCATTTCATAAAATATTAACTGTTAAAAACGTAAAACCGAATAGAGGGTATTTTGAGCTCCATATTTGCTGTGGTGAGGGATCCACTAATTTTCATCGGATGGTCAGTGGACGTCCAGAAACTCTAATCGTAACCCAAATACGGATAGAATCCTGATGAATGACATACGTGCACTATGAATGGAGCAGAAATATATGTCGGGAACTACAAAACCAAAGACAGCGTAACCGACTCCAAACGTTATACAGAGCACGGCTTTAAAGAAATTCCCTGGCTCTCACCTTCATGGCTATTAATCTTTCAAAACAACAAAACACTGAGAGTACTTTTTTATCCCATGATCCCCGATTACCAAAAGAGCTTTCTTTTTTGTAAGGTTCCCAAGCATCGTTCGCTTGTTCTTCTGTTAGGGTCAAAATTTAGACGAAGATGATTGTGGAGAATTGGTGGACTATTGTTGAAAGGCGAACTGCTGACAGGGTAAAACCGAATTCCTCGCAGAAGTACGTGTCTCAGCATCCCTTCATCCACCACATCTCACAAGGACTGACGTGGGATCGAACCCATGTCTCTGTGGTGAGACGTCAGCGACTAACTACCAGAGCTTTGGCAAGGCCTTTTGAAGAAGAAATTTGTACTGTATGTACATTAATAAGCAGTGCGAAGCCCGCAGTAAAAATATACCATCTCAGTTATAAAATCCAGTATGTGGAAGCCGTGTAGGGAAATAATCGGATTTTTTAAATAAAGTTCACCCAAAACACATTAATGCAATTTGTGGGCAGAACGTAGAAATTGTAACATCAAACATTTATGTTCGTAAAGGAGCGGCTAGGCTTTCAACGGATAAAGGAAGTTTTTTCTTATGTAGAAGTGCACTTATAAACCAACGAAAATTAGCAAATCGTTTCCTTGAACACCCAGGCAAATGAATATTTCTCAGGTTATGAATAATTTCTATCCTCAAGACTGACGTACCAAACCGTCGATCTGCTATCCTTCCTCCTCCACCAGAACCTTTTCGGTCTCTCTTTTCATGCTCCAAAGTATTCCGCCTGGTTCTGCTGAAAGCAAAACTCTTTATTACTTGCCAATACACACGGAATTCAGCCAGCTGCGTTCAGCGTATGTAGCTTCACGAATCCAAGCAAACAACCTTCAGATATAACAGAACATTTAACGATATGACATAACGCCACCGCTTAACATCTGTTACAAGAGCTAATATTTATAAATGAAATACGATTCAGTAGGTGTGTCGTCAAAGCAGTATGACGTCACTTCGGTATACGTTACAACACTGTCAGTTTGTAACTTCAATCGCAGAGCAGGGTCGTTCTTGAGAGGCTTACAGTTCCGCGACTACTTAAGAAGCTCTTCATTTTCATTGGATACGAATTCACAAGAGACCAAAGAAGTGTCCCAAACCTACACCCACATCTTACCACCAACTTTCTCTATACCGTTTTAAAGTTGTTTACTCCACGCATTTCGGTTCAATATGTCCCTCTATTAGAACCAACTGAATACATGTAACAGGATAGACATTACTCCGACATCTCTCGGCACTAATATGCCACCTTAGGGTGTTTATCTGCCAAGCTTAAAACCAGGAACAGTTGATAGAGTGATATTAAATAACATTTTATCAACTGCAGCTGTTCAAAAGGTTGGCTCATGCATTCCTTGAATACGGCATACTAATGCTGAAACACGTGGGAGTAAGTCTGTAATTTTATATGTATACGATATTGTGTTTTTTGTTCATTATAATACAGAAATATATTTCTCTACATCAGTTTTCACATTATTTGTCATCCTTTGCTCCTGCAATCAAAATTTTGTATGCATTTCTCGTACCTCCTCTGTAATCTGCATACCCATCTACCTTAATTTGATAATCTTAATTATATTTTACGAAGCATATAAAATATGAACCTTCTCACAACGATTATTAAAATATTTCTTAACCTCCCGTTTCTTCCTCCTTCCATCTTAAGGTATTCTTCTAATCTTCGTGTTCTTCAGCAATATCAGAAAAAGTCCTAACTAGACTAAGTTACATTTCTTACTGAGGTAACGTACTCTCTAAGGGTTTATGGTTTCCGTCATATTACATAAACATACTAAACAAACGCGAAATTCTGTACGAGTTACGCGTAATTCATTTAAAAATAACTTTATCCCCAAGTTTATCAGTGTTATCACATTTCACTGTCCGAAATAAGTCTCGTTTATTTAGAACAGCTCGTTAATTGCGACATGCAGGTTATACTGAAAACGTGTATCAGCAGCAATGGACTGCATACCTGGCCTAATTGTCATGCCCATTTGTTAACTACAGATTAGATAATGCTGCTGGAACAGAGACTCCCGTCAAACGGTTTCCTTTTTTTTATAATGTCGTGATATCACTGCAAAATGTAGGTGCCAGTCAACTGCAAAGAACATATTACACAGATTTTAAACACTTCTCTGGTGTAACGAAAAATAAACGTGTTTTACTGGATGTAAATTACATGTAGGTGAAAGTGAGTGGTTCTCCCGCAAAACGGGCACAATGAATGTTAATGTTTATTTTGGACAAAGAACATAATCTTCAAGTTTCGATGTCTTAATCAGGCACTTAAAATGTTAAGGGCGAAGGCCGTCAGTCGCAACTGACTTTTATGGTATAAGTTCTTATTATTGTATAACTTTAATTAGCAACACATTTCGGCTTAAATACAAAATCAATGCATCCTATTTACATCACAGGTAGTTAAAATTCCACGTTTTCCATTTATACCACATAAAAGAACTGACATGTCATGGGTATTTATTTAATGGTCTCCTGAGAACAGGAAATACTCTGACCATTTGAAATGTATTGCATTTATTTATCTGTGCTTTATTTAAAGAAATTCCAACTATGTATCGTCGAACAATACTATACGATATTTAGGGAATAACGAATGGGAAAAGATGCGGAAGGAAGCGATAGTGTTGTATTATTGTGGTATTTTCCTTGCAATATTGCACAAAATATGAACAGTTCAGTTAGGACAGCCAGTGTTCGAGCTGAAGTTTGAAATGAGGACCTTCAAAATAAGAAATATAACTGCTATAAACTTGCGCTTAAAATTCGGTATATATCGATTGGAAAATAAAAAACATCACTTTAGTTAAGATTCTCCTGTATGTGCAACAGAGATAGCAATTTTAAGAGAATTTGGAACATGGCATATCTTTTCTTCTACAGACCAGACTTACAAATGATTCACATTTCTAAGCTTAAAGGTTTATTACAATCATCAATATTGTGTACACTCGGCCAGTTAGATAAATGGATCCGTTTCTAAAAGAAACTGTTATTGAAAATTGTTCAGAAATTTTATACACGAAAGCAAGAAACTGGACTGTCAAGAAATTGGAAGATGTCTCCTTTTAATTATCGTTGTAGAGTCGTGATCATCCTTACTGCTGTGGTGGATAGCGTGAATTAATGCAATTACCGTAACTTCGTTGCCCTCCTCACCTACAACTCTACTGTAGCATCTCCGAAGTATAATCAAGAAGGATTCACTTTCACCGCAAGATATCGTACAGGAGAATCCTCCAAGTGAAACCTGTTCTATGGATGTGTGACAATTGAATACGAAGCAGTTCTAAGTTTCTAGACACTCAGTCCGTCCTTACCGCCAATGTGGCTCCAATTACAAGAGTTCAGGCCTATCCCTTCCTCTCCAGATTCACCGTCAAAATGACGTACTTCCTTTCAGCTATACAGCATAGCCAGGCGCCAGCTCTCAAATCCCTGAATCAATATTCCGTAAAGTAAAGTGTATTTTTAGTGCAAATATACAATTTCACTTTCCAAGCAAACCTTAGAGGGCTCATACTATTCAAACCATTAAAAAGAAACCACTGAAATAACACAGCGAGAGATCTTGTTTTTTACTTTATTCTTAAGAGAAATTGCATTTTCAGGGAGCTTATATGCTGAAATTAACCGCTGACAGAATCTCTCGCAAAGCAAAACAGAAAACGCTTTGGCTGTTGTGGCATTTGAGATGTTTCCGTTATTAAAACCTCGTGGATATGTCTCTCTCTCTCTCTCTGTCTCTCTTTTCCCCCACAAAATCTGACAGCGTAAAAAAGCGTGTATTTAAAACAAAGCTGTCATTCACAGAGACGTAGAGTGGAACCATGTTGATCCCGAGTGTGTATTTGTGTTTAGGGAATACAAGATTAACTTCGAGGTATAACATGTCTAATGATTTATTATAAGCTTACAAAATGTTGACAATGTATTTTCACTGGACAAGCAAACAAACCACTACTTTCTTCCAACAGTCTACATTTCAGGTAGGTCTATATTGTGGAAATACAAAAAATGACCATGAATTTTTAACAAACTCTCATTGTTTTCGAAAAACCACCCATCATAATTGTTGTACATTTCATGACATCAGTTGACATAGTACTGGAAAACGGACATTCTGCCACACTTATACGAATAACTTTCTAAAGTTTCAAACACTTTGCATTTTATAAGGACATTTTCTACAAAAAAAAACACTAACTTTGCAATAAACTTCAAACGTTCAGCGGCTAATACAACATTATTTCTTCCCCCGAACAGCAGAATAAGCATTTCTGAAAACAGTCCATTTCAATAGGTCGTAAATATGGCGCGTCGTCTTAATCACGCATCACAATGTACACGTTGTAAAATATATTACAGAAGCCATTATTTCTAATGCATATAAGCAACGTCTATTTTCAATTCTACGCATTCTTGTTAAAGTCACGAACGATTTTCATTAAGTAGGAAACTGCTGAGATTATACTCAGATATATTTCTCCCTTCACGGACAGATGGAATGATATATCAAAAGACGTTTGCAGCAAGAAATCCACGGTACCTGATATTAAATCTAAAGACTAAAATATCTAGTTCACGAACCATTTTTCTTTATTCTCACACTAACAAGTTCCTTTCCCGCATTCCAGAGAAATGCTGTCATAGTTTCCTTAACAGGTCACGATTGTTACTAAACAAGAATTTTAAATGTTGTAAATTCATTCTAACGAATGGAAATATAGAAAAACTTAGTGCGAGCGTAATTACTTATCTGAAAGTCAACACGCCTACCACACCAAGGAATTTCGCAGCAACAGTAACGCGATGAGATACATCAATACATGTAAAGTACTTCTATTCATTTCCGATGGTCACCGGCGGAAAGTTGAGGAGAGTCATGAATTTTCAACCGCGCTACTTGCAGTTCCCATGTCTTAACACTATACATATCCTGACATCCACTCACCAAAACGTTTATCCCGTGTGCACAAAGTCGCCAAGACTAGTATAAAATAAAAGTGCCTCTTTATACACAGGCTTGTACAATGGACGACGTCAACAGCTCGACATAAGACAGAACTACCTTCTTTCTTCTAGGTTATCCCACATTGAAACTGCAGTTGCCACACATCTTATTCAAATACCGACACTACAATGACTATTGTTGTATTGGACTTCCATTTTACAGCAATCGGTTTAGGGTGGCGCAATTGTTCAAACATGACTGCAAGAAACAGTTTTGAGAAAGACATCAGGAGACAGGCCGAACACCTGATGTCTCACGAGAAGAAACTGATCTCGCAGTAATCGCATTTAGTCCAAATAGCAAAGCATGTTCTCTGTTTAATGTAATTTATCCCATTATTTATGTTGCAGCCAGACAGCGTGACAAAGCTTGTAAAATCGTGTTGTAGAGTCCAGTGAGCGTACCGTGTAACCATAATTAATGTGCGCAACAATCACATTATTTCGTTAGTATGTACGAGTACAAAAGCATGTTACACTAGTCTGGTGTGTAGCTAGATGTAACTGACTAACAGACAAACAAACATGATTACATTCACGTCATACATCCAATATTACATTTAAAATAAATATAGCAATTTATGTCCAAACGCTTTTCGAGATGTTTCGAACTTGTATCAAGAGACAGATGTTCGAAAAGATACTTCAATAAAACGAGATAAATATCACCGGGTTTTCTGTTACAGGAAATCAGCTCATTATATTATGTATCCATAATATTATCATAAGGATCGTAAAACCTATCATTAGCGTGCTTATTGAACATGCGACATGAAGAAGAAACGTTATGGCGATTCCGCCAAACCCCCTTTTCTTATACTCACTGTCTTCACTAACGTCAAACAGTCACAGCACTCTAAGCCTTGCGGCAAAACCGTATAAAGGCAGATGTAAATCACTATACATAAAATGGAAAAGTATTCTAAGCACATGAAAGTCAGTCCCTTTCACCACATCACGTCGCGTCCTCAGTTCGCGGTTGGAGGAATTGCCTCCAGATATGGCGAGCAGCTGCGAATAGCCTACACTGAATAACCAGTCGAGGACACGCGACAAGGGATGGTCCTCCAGCTTGAGGGTTGGACGAAGTGCTAACAACTCCTCACCGTATAAACTTAGAGTGTCTTGGAACATTTCAAAAGGCCGCGGACTTGGAGTGAGCGTTCCTTTGGGATAGGGACAGGCAGTGGCCGCCTGTAAACGCGGAAATGAGCCCTCGGATTCCATAAAATATTAAGTATTTCTGGGCCAGCCGAGCACTTGTTAGCTGCCCAGGAAGGATATGGCTTCATGTAGTTTTATTTAGTTAAGGACGAATGCTTGACGAATAAAGTACTGAAGTGGAAATCACTACACAATAAACAGGAAAGAACATGTGGTCGACGAGAATATTGGTAATGCAATATTACCAGTGGCATATTAAGAAGAATAACGCTACGCTCCCATCCATCAGAAATCAGACACTTCTCTGCTAAAGTAATACAAATGTTCTCAATAGCCATGTACATGCGGAATGAATCAGCAACAGTAAAACGAAAGCCATTTCTCTTTCGTTCACTCTATTTCAGTTATACGAATATATTTTGAAAGTCCTAAACCCAGCTCGATTTAGGAATAGAGTTCTTCTGTAGAAGTTAGTCAGTCGAAAGTTCCCCTCATTTTATGTAACTCGAAATTTTGCTACTTTTTCACAAAATCCCGCCACTGGTCCATATTCTCAGCAACAAAAATCTAGTTCATATTTTGTCATCATAAGCTTTCAAACTCCGCCGTTTTATTATTTTTTGCTTATATCTTAAAATTAATCACATTCCTGAAGATACTTCCACTGAACATCCGTAGGCTATGCGATTTTCTTCGTAGTAGACATACAGGAACTTAAAGACACGTAGACCTAAGGTTTGAAGTTTTGTGGCGAGTAGACTTGCTGAACTGTTTTCGATGAGACCCACCCTGATGATGGACAGACAGAAGTTCTCCGAAACGTTTGAATTTTTCACATAATTGATGCAGCACTGACGCAGCTGGTAAGCCAATATCACGTCAGCGAAAAGTACTGTATGTCATGTGTATGCACCTTGAGAGAGGTGGCACACCTGTTTTAGTCGAAGTTACTTCAGGATAAGCGACAACTTGAGCAGAAATTTCACAGTAATAGATTGTCGGGTTTGTTACTGGATTCCTTTGAAGCATTAAATCAATTACGTCTCAAACTGAAATTATCACAATGCGGATCAACAGCCTTGGATAATTTAAAGGTACAATTTGTAATTTCACATCTGCAGCTTTCATTTCCAAAACCGAGTCGTGCAATGGCCCACCCTTATGCAGTATAGACCTTAAAGAACCTTTCAAAACTAGGATTTTACTAAATGTGCAAGCCATACACCTGAAACATTCCTTAATGACAGCGATGATTCTGCCTACAACACCAACGTCCCTTTGTAAACGTCAAGATTGCAATGCTGACTGAAGTATAGGTACTTTCACTAAGCATAGTTAACTTTACTAAGCGTAAGTACCTTCACTAAGCATAAGTACCTTCATTAAGCATGGGTACTTTCGCTAAGCATAGGTACTTTCACTAAGCATAGGTACCTTCATTAAACATAAGTGCCTTCACTAAGCATAGATACTTTCTCTAAGCAGAGGTACCTTCATTAAGCATAAGTACCTTCATTAAGCATGGGTACCTTCACTAAGCATAAGTACCTTCATTAAGCTTAAGTACTTTCACTAAGTGGGTCGTGTAGCTCTGTCGGTATGGCGACTGACGACAGGCTAGACGATCCGGGATCGAATCCCGGTAGGGAAGAGATTTTCCGCCCGTCCAGACTGGCCCTGGTGCCCACCCAGCCTCCTGTAAAATGGGTACCGGCTCTTTCCCGGGGGTAAAGTGCGGCCGGGGCGTGCTGCTGACCACTCACCCAATTCTAGTGCTGCTGTCATGGAACAGTAGAGCTATACCTCTACCCACCCTCTGGGCCACAGCGGGCCTGTAACGGGATCAATTTAACCTTTTCTTTTTTTACTTTCATTAAGCATAGGTACCTTCACTAAGCATAGTTACTGTCGCTAGTTTTAATGCTTCCAGCTGTCGGTACTGTTTATGCACTACCATCTCCGCAGCCTGTTGACTAGTATAAACAGTCACGCTGACAAACAGCCATGCCTACAGTGATTACACAGACATATTTAAAAACAGCAGAAATTACTACAACGGTCAATAAATATATAATGCGGTACACATATTTCTTTGTCCGAGTAAGTCATTTTTTAGAAGCCTACGTTAAACACCAGAGAAGTTCAAGTGGGATTTGTAGTGGACAAAGTGGCACTGGGATTGGTTTTCCCCAGTCAGTTCTCTTTCCACTAATGTCACTGACGGCCCTAGTTCTACAAAAATATAGTTCTATCCCATTATGGTAAGGATCATATTCCATAACACTATCATTTCCCTCGGCTCTTTACAGAGGCTTAATTCTGCCGTATCATTTCTGCCTTTGACAGTAGGAATTCCAGTACTCCTGTCCTACTACTCAGGACTAACCTTTTCCGAATACTGAATTATTTCGAGTCTAAATGCAAACTCTTTGTAGGTTCACGTTTGAGAATTGCAAAATTTCGTGACAACACAAGCCATTTACCGATCACTATCCGAACATTACTATGCTCTCCAACTACCCAGTACTGTTTAGGAAATCTGTTGATCATTGGACTTCAAATGTGCTACTATACTAGAAGCCGAAATTTCCTCTTTTAAATATTTCTAATGAATAATTTATGGGAGTGCTAACCACGCGCACCACTGATGTTTGTAACCGTTCAGATGTGTTTACTTAAGACAATGAATTGAACTTTTAATGCCATTAACATAAACTTAAACTCACATGATTGAATTAACGCCACCTACCTTAACGATCCATTTAATATTACAAATTTTAACACGACACAAGAGTATCTTTATGTGTGTGTGTGTGTGTATGTTATTATCATCTCAAAAATATGTATCATTTAATTACAAATATTAATGGTTTGGTCTTTGTAATGGATGTAGGATGTAGGGATTGACATTATAAATAATATTTGCTTTACTGTCGGGGTTCCTAGTGTTAAAACCTGCTGTGTTTTGACAGCGATGATGGTGCTTGTAATGTGTTAGTGATGCTGTCTGTTGTGACATAGTGGTCGTCAACGTTTACACGAAAATATTAAACTAAATGCCTCCTCAATATATATATATATATATATATATATATATATACACGTGTACGTGTCTGTGTATATATATATACACACACACAGACACGTACATGTTGTGTTAACAACGAACAGGTGATAGCTAGAGTTGTGTGTAACACTAATTGTGTTAAAGTAGCCTGATTCTGTACAACGAGTACAAGATTTGTGTAAATGTTACCACTTGGCTACATAAGGCTCGACGTGTTCTGTCAGTGTGTCTCTGGTTCTGAACGTGTGCTACCCTCGTCGTTCTACCGCCGCCCTGAACTACCGCTGCCTGTCCTTATATCAGTGTGTTTAACAAGCCAAAGCGAAACTCGGTGCGCAAAAGTA
>Ga0131853_10006401_pt1 | contig 21242 bp, 16 predicted proteins | sample TergutLab28metaG_FD_92764 | JGI IMG/M metagenome (GOLD analysis project Ga0131853, IMG submission 92764) | Labiotermes labralis P1 segment gut microbial communities from Petit-Saut dam, French Guiana - Lab288 P1 (version 2) (version 2) | ecosystem: Host-associated > Arthropoda: Insects >...
ATTTCCGACTCTATTTCTTTCATGTGTTTATAGCTTCTTTTCATGCAAAAACCTCCTATCGTTTTTTATTTTACGATAGGAGGCTTTTTTTGTCTCTGGCCGGTTTTGTTGGGGCTGTACAGGCTGTACATTTGTGGACAGGCTTTTTTTATGGGAGTAACCAACATACGAGTTTCATGTCAAGAAAATGTAATTGCAGTTATGTCTCCCCTCCATCACGGAAGCATAATGCTATCATGTGTTCTGGTCGGCGACACACTCCTGTACAGGAAACTTTCTTGCCATCTCCATAACGAACCATCTGCCATTAAAGCAACCGAATTATGAGCGGCCGTTGCTACATAAACCACATTACTCATCACCCAAACAGGTTCGTCAAACCATTGATCTGGCAGAATCCATTGGTGGGCGAACCCCAGCCTCCATAGGTTGCCGTCATTTGTTATGGCTGCTGTATGGGTGTATGTCACGGAAACAAACGCCACATTCTCCATAATAGGACGAGGATATAGCTGGCCTCCTCTTGCGGTGCTGTTTACCAACTCGCTTGCCCCAAAGCCCCACAACGTGTCGTCGCTTGTAATTGCGAAAGAGGTTCTTAGCCCTGCGGTTGCGCTAATTACGTCGCTTTTAACAAATATTGGTGCGCTTTCGTCTTGGGTCGTATTATTTCCCAGTTGCCCGCTTTCGTTTGTGCCCCATGCCCATAAGTCGCCATTTTGTGTTATTGCCAAGGTATGGGTACCGCTGGCAGACACATGCGCTACATTTTGCATTACACGAACAGGGGTGAGCTGGGGCTCTCCTACTGTATTGTTGCCCCACGCATATAAATCGCCTGTATGCGTTATTGCAAAAACGCTGCCCGCGCTACTGCTGGTTAAATATGCGACGTTATCCATTACAAGGAAAGGGTAATTCCTACTATCCGTAGTACCATCCCCTATTTGTCCAAAATTATTGCCACCCCATGCAAACAAGTCGCCATTCAGCGTTATTGCAAATGAAGTGTCATGCCTATTTGAAGTAACCCATCTATCCTGCAAAGACCCACGGTCTGAAACAAAAAACGGCGCAAATATACTCACGTGAACATATTTGACATCGTCCATAATACGAATGGGATAAAATGCCGTAGGGGCATTTATGCCTTCTCTAGGCTCTCTTCCCCAACTAAAAACGTAATTGGCAATAGGGATACTGCTGTCACCTATTACTCCTCCAAGGTTGTGTCCCCAAGCAAAAAGCCGGTTATCTTGGGTTACAGCTAATAGGTGCTCTCTTCCAGTTGCTACAGAAATTACATTCTCCAGTGCTAGAATAGGTTCTATAGGCGGGGGATCGTTTATTATACCGCCTACCCTTGATAACCAAAATAGCCTGCCTTCACTTGTTATTGCGGCAGATATGCTGGAAAATTCCCCCATACGTACACCATTACCGCCTTCAGACAGCGACAACGGACTTCTTGCGCCTATGCTAATGCCTGGCGGAAGCTTAGCTGTGCCTGGCGGTGCAAGAGGAACAGGGCCCGGCGGTGATAATGCGGGCAAACCTTCCGGCAACATAATAGAAGGCGCATCATGAAAAATATAAGCGCAATCTATTTTATGCCAGCCATCCGCTTGCAATTCCCAAACGCTGTTATCGGTGCGCAAGAATAAAATGCGAAAATCGTGGCTAAAATGTACCGAAACAACAGAATCCATTAAGCGCACAGGCGAATATCGGGTGTCAAATTCATTTTGGTTGTGTGTCCAAGATCGCCCCCACCCGTATAACTCTCCATTTTCGGTAATGGCAAATGTCCAGGTGTGGGTGGCGTGTACATATCCCTTCCAGAATGGGTAGAACGATGCCACCTGTTCCATTACCCTAACAGGGTAATTTTGTGTCAAACTTGTGCCTATTCCAAGGGCTCCGCCATTATCGCCCCAGGCATACAACTCCCCGTTTGTGGTTATTGCAAAAAATGAACCAAGCGCAGATTTTACCACTTCGGCATTTTCAAGAATCATTTCGGGCTCACGTAGTATAGGTGCAGGCTCGCGCCCGCTAATTGTATACTCCAAGTTTCGATTGTTTTCAAAACCAATGTCGCGCCAAAGCCTGCCATCACGGTCTATAGCCATAGACGTACCTGTTAAACCCAGTCTTGTGTTTTGAATACGGGCAACATTATCCATAACCCTGGTAGGGGTGCGCGGCACACTAGGCAAATGGCTAGTAAATTCATGAACCCACATATACAAATACCCATCCAATGTAAGCACGTTAATTAGAGCACTGCTATCACGAAATTCTTTTACATTTGCAAACATATGCTGAAAGTAGCCATCACCCCCGCGGGCGCGATATAAGTCTCTATCATTAGTTATAACCCACGTATTTGTGCTTCTAACATACAATGAATATACATTGGTAAGTATATGATCTGGAGTTACCGGCAAATAAATTATTTCTCTGCCACCTCTTCGACTGCCATTATTTCCCCATTCGTATTTTGCTTGCCAACTATATACATCCCCACCAATCGTTAATGCAAAAACAGAAAATGCACCTTCATAAACAGATGCTATATTTTCCAGGATGCGAATAGGGGTGCTGCGTGCGTAGGTCGTCCCATCGCCTAGCATCCCGTCTATGTTATGCCCCGCAGCCCATAATTCATTATCATTAGTGATTATGAAAATCCGGATGTTTGGCTTGATAGTAAAGGGATAGGGATAAGATATTATCGGCATCCAGAAATCATCATGGAGTGGAGCAGTGCCATGACAGCCTACAATAAATGATGAGACATTATCCATAATCTTAATGGGAAAGTTATATTCTCCGTCACCTGCAAGAAGGCGACTCACATACATATTTGGGGAATCTTCCAGAAGCCAGAGAACACCGTCGGTATCCAGCCCCAAAACAACGCCGCTATCAAACCGGGAGAATACCGGATAAACCTTGGCAAAACGGACATCGGGCTCGTATATCATCCGGTGCAATTGCGAGAGGGGGCTGTAGAAACCCAACCCTGATTCCGTTGTGCCTTCTTGTGAGCTTTGTCCCGCAAGCCCCTCATAAGTAGCACTTGCTGCCTGGACAGCCTGTTGCCGCGTGATATCGGCTTCACCGGAGTATGCCCTCATGTATAAAATGGCACCTGTGCTTACAAGTATTGCAAATATAGCCACGACAAAGATAGATTGTTTAATGCGAACTTTAGTCATGTTTGTAGTCTCCCTTCTGTATTAGACCGCTTCATCAAGTGATGCGAATGTAAACAGCGCGTGCATCTGGATCCCAGCGGGCTTCCCCGCCCATTTTTTCAACAATATATGCAACTGGTACAAAGGTGCGGCCGGCAACAATAACTGGGGTACCCATATTGTTGGGAAGCGGCTCACCAACTGTCATGTGTAGTATCATACCATCAAGTTGTATTGTTATTTCACCTCTGTAAAAATAAATTTCTGCGCCTAATGCCTCGCTAATAGCGCGTAAAGGCACCATTGTACGGTCGTCCTTGATAAATGGCGCGGCAGGCAGGGTTCGCTCTACTCGATTTTCCATGTACCTGATGCTACCAATTGCAAAACGCAGTAGGCTACCATTAGCAGGTATCGCAGGCGGCGCAGTAGGCCTGGCCGTGAACACCGAACTCCTCTCTGGATGTGTCCTGGACCTGGCTACTACAGTAATAAGCCTAGCTGGCTCTAAAGGGCCAACTACTAATGTTGCCGTATTGCCATTAAATTCAAAAATATCACCCGTCTCATGCAAATCAAGAAGAACCGTACCGGGAAGTGCACCAAGCGGCATGACCCTTATCTCCCAATCAATTAATTCATCCGGCAAGACCCTGTCAGTAGATCTATCGTAAGGGGTATTGCCAAAAACACGTGCTGTAAGTGTGTATGTTCTCCCGGTTGTAAACCCGCTTATAGCACGCCCATCATAAAAATGTGTATGCATCCCGGTTAACCCAACTCGAGAAATACGTACCTCTTCTAAATAACGACCTGTTTCATGGATTTGAATACTTGTCCCCGTAGAAGTTGGAGGGGTCGATGTCCTCACCCCAGCTGAGACACTTATGCGGCGATATCTTGTTTCCGCATGCCCAACCGTAACAGTAGCTACATTATCGTAATATACAGCTATATCACCTTCAACCAAGCCATGAAAAGTCCAATGTATACCTTCATATGGCACAGCCTGTCCATCTTCATAAACTGTTGCGGTAAATGTTATAGACTCGCCATGTTCAAGTACATATGGGCCTGAATGCTCGCGGTCACTGACAATACTGACTCTTACATGTGGAGCCGCTTGTACATACATTGCAGAAATAAATACAAAACATAAGCTCAAAGTCAACCCTGCCAATAATTTTTTTAACATAAATTTCCTCCTTCTGATTTTTATTGCAATAGACGTTTTGCAATCATCTGTTATAAATATAAACCGCAAAAAAACAAAAACATTACAGTATAGACTTCTCCGGAAGCTATTGGAAGCGTGCAAAAATGTTTTGAAACCGGGGGCTTTTGGCACGCATGAATAAGTTTCTGGAGAAGTCTGCTACCCCACCTTCCTTCCACCCTATATTTATAGTATACTTGTTGTAACATAAAAGTAGCGGGAGGTCAAAAATGAAACAACGCAGGTTACGTGTTGGCATATTAACAAGCGGCGGCGATGCACCGGGTATGAATGCCGTTATTCGTGCGGTGGTGCGGTCGGCACTGCATTTTAATATGCGTGTATATGGCATTAGAGCGGGCTTTGAGGGCCTATTTCGCGCAGATGTAAATGAAATGAAGACAAAAGATGTGTCCGATATCATACACCGCGGCGGTACCATTCTGCGTACAGCGCGTTGTAAGGAAATGATGGCGGAGGATGGGCAACGGCGCGCAGCGGAAGTCATTAAGGTCATGCAACTGGACGCGGTCATTGTTGTGGGCGGCGACGGGTCGTTTCGTGGGGCGCTGGCGCTATCTAAACTTGGTGTGAAGGTAACTTGTATACCCGCCACCATAGACTTAGATATGGATTTCACCGATTATACAATTGGGTTTGATACGGCGGTAAACACAGCTGCCACCGCAATGACCTGTATTCGCGACACGTCAAGCAGCCACGAGCGTTGCAGCATAGTTGAAGTTATGGGGCGCAACGCAGGATATATTGCGCTGTGGTGCGGCATTGCCAGCGGCGCAGAGGAAATGATTATCCCGGAAAACCCAACAAATGCGCAATCTGTGATGGAGCAAATAGTGGAAAACCGTTCTGCGGGCAGACGGCACCACCTGATTGTTGTTGCAGAAGGCATTGGCGGCAGCGGAAAATTGGCTAAAGAAATCGAAAGCGTACTTGAAATAGAAACACGCGCCACGGTGCTTGGGCATATGCAACGCGGTGGAACACCGTCGGCGTTAGACCGCATGCATGCTTCTGTCATGGGTTATATGGCGGTCAAGTCAATAAGCGATGATGATTCGAACAAGGCCGTGGCTTACCGCAATGGCCAACATGTTCTGCTGGATTTGGAAGAGGCCCTCGCGATGAAAAAAAATTATTCGCCGGATATGTATGACATTACGAAAATATTAGCTATTTAACGGGAGGTATTAAAATGCGTAAAACAAAAATTTTGGCCACAATTGGCCCCGCTTGTAACAATGTAGAAGTGATGAAGCAGATGATAGCAAGCGGCCTAAATGCCGCGAGAATTAACTGCTCGCACGGGACTATCGAGTCTCGTTTAGAAATTGTAAATAACCTCAAAGAGGCACGCGAAGCCATGGACAAACCAATCGCTTTGCTTTTGGATACCAAAGGCCCGGAAATTCGCACCAAAACATTTGAAAACGGCAAAGTATACTTAGAGCAAGGCTCCGAGTTTACGTTAACAACGCAGGATATCATTGGCGACGAAACGCGTGTGGCCGTCACATACGAAGACTTGCCAAAAGATTTATGTGTGGGCAGCCGTGTTCTTATCGACGACGGATTGCTGGAAATGAAGGTTACGGAAATCAAAGGCACAGACGTAAAATGTGTGCTGATAAACTCGGGCTTTTTGGGCAACCGCAAAGGCATTAATATCCCGGATGTTGTGGTAAACCTGCCGTCATTAACAGAGCAAGATGTAGAGGATATTAAATTTGGCATAAAAGAAGGTTTTGACTATATTGCCGCGTCTTTTGTACGCACGGCAAATGACATTATTAATATCCGCAAAGTGTTGGAAAAACACGGCGGCGACCATATTCACATTATCGCAAAAATCGAATCTCGCGACGGTGTGGATAACCTAGAAAGTATTTTAGAGGTTGCAGACGGCGTAATGGTTGCCCGCGGCGACTTGGGCGTAGAAATCCCGCCAGAGGAAGTCCCCATTGTACAAAAAAGCATGATTCGCGATTGCAACATAATGGGCAAGATTGTTATAACTGCTACCCATATGTTGGAATCCATGGTTAGTAACCCACGCCCAACCCGTGCAGAGGCCAACGACGTGGCCAACGCTATTTTCGACGGCACAGACATCGTCATGCTTTCCGGCGAGACTGCAAACGGCAAATATCCTGTAGAGTCAATTTCTATGATGGATCGTATCGCGCGCAGGGCGGAAGGCAATATAGACCTGTCGCAGTACACATCGCTATACCGCAATGTTAATAAGAATATCACCAATACCATGAGCTATGCCGGTGTTGCCACCGCCGCAGACTTAGGGGCGGCCTGCATTGTGCCCATTACCGATTCTGGTTTTGCGGCACGCATGGTATCGCGTTCACGCCCAAGCTGCCCTATCCTTGCCGTGACCAACGACCCTGTGGTTTGCCGCCAGCTCAACCTTTCCTGGGGCTGCATTCCTGTACTTTCTGAAAAGAAATTTAGAGGCGATAGCGAAGTGTTTGATATTGCCGAGGAAATGGCTCTTAAATCCGGGCTTGTAAAAAATGGCGATATCATTGTGGCGCTTGCCGGCGTACCGGTTGGCATTGCGGGTACGACCAACACAATTAGGGTGCGTACCGTGGGCAATGTGCTTGCAAAGGGCAATGGAAACAACCGCGGCGTGGTACAGGGCATCACACGGCTGTTTGCCCAATCCGGCGAGGACGACCGCCAATATTTCGAGCAAGGTGATATAGTCATATGCACAAGTACAGACGATAGCATGCTGGATCAGCTTAGAAAAGCGGGCGCACTTGTTGTTGGTTCTTGGGAAAATGTTGACCTAGGCCATGCGGAAACCGTTGCAAAAGCATTGGAATTACCGATGCTGCGTGTAAATGTGCGGCCGGTTGACTTTGTTAAACCCGGCACACCGGTTACAGTTGATACCAACAAGGGGCTTTTGATTAACGGGTATAAATAGGATGATACCCCTGCCTTTAATACACGCGGGAATAATGCCCAATTACGAATGCACAGCGGCTTGCAGGCACTGCCTTTACGCTTGTTCGCCAAGCAGGACGGGCGGATATATGTCCGAATCCACTATGGACGAAGCCTTGGGGCTATTGCGCGAGGGCGGTTGTTCTATTGCGACACCAATTAAAACTGCCCACAAGGCTGGTGTCGCACCCCCCCTTTTTAAGGGGGTGACTGAAGCTTGCAGGGCAAGCTTTGGCCGGGGGATCAATAGTGTGCATATCGGCGGCGGCGAACCTTTCATAGATTTTGAAGGGTTGTTAACGTTGCTAAACAAAGCCGCGAAATTCGGCATTCGTGTCGATTATATAGAAACAAACGCTTGCTGGGCCACGGACGAAAATACCGTGGCTCGCTATTTATCTGTGTTGCGCAAAGCAGGGGCAGACACGCTTTGCATTTCCATAGACCCTTTCCATGCCGAATACGTGCCATACGCATATCCGCTGCGTTTAGCTGAAATTTGCCGAAAAAGCGGCTTCGGGTATTTTCTGTGGAAAGAACAATTCGTGAATGCATTGCGCAATACCAACCCTGACATTGCGCATGATAGGGCTGCATTGGAAAAGTCCATTGGCCGGGAATATATCCGTGATACAGCAAAAGCCTACGGCCTTAAAACAGGCGGTCGGGCAATAAATATCGAGTTGGAATATAGCCCGCGTAAGCCTGTAGAAGAACTGCTTGCCCCTGCCGCGGGGAAAACCTGTGACGGGCTTGTGTCTACAGCACATTTTCATGTGGATATGTACAACAGATTTATCCCACCCGGGTGTACGGGTTTTGTGCTTCCTATGAAGGAAGTTGTACACGGCATACCTGCGGGCAAGTATCCTGTTTTCGAGGCTTTGCATGGCGGCGGTACGGTTGCGTTATATGCGTTGGCGAAAGCACATGGCTTTGTTGCCGATGCAAAGGGCTATGCTACAAGATGCGCGCTGTGTTTTTTTATGCGAAAATTCTTGAGCGAAACAGGAAAATTCGCAGAGTTGGATGCAGAGTTTTATGTACAATCGTTAGAGTATTATTGATAGTTCATATGGGAAAGGTGGAGCGGCATGTTAAACAGGCAAGCATTTAACAATTATCTTGTCTCCAAACGCAGGAACGAAAAGAGCGTTAACGAAAGTTTAAAACAATTTGACAAGTTTCAGCAATTCATTGATGGCAGCGGCTTAACAAGCTTGGCAGATTTTTCGGCAAGCCATATTTTTGACCATATCAGGCCAAACAAGCCAACCAACAGAGCCGGGGCTATTAAAGATGCAAATAACTTTATGACAGATTACGCCGCATCTATTGAAAAGAATTTACATGACGACGATAACGCCAAACATGTGGCAAATGTAATTCGCACATATTACAAAAGCAGCTACGAAGAAACGGCCAAAGCTTATGCACAAATGCGTTTAAGCAAGTTCCTCCCACTGCCCGATAATTTTCAAGTAAACCCCAAAATACTTAACGGGCTTACCAACAGCCAATTTGTAGCAGCATTTAAGGACTTTCACCAACTTTTTAAAGACATATATAGCGACATCGCAAACGGTGCACCGTTTGATTGGGGCTATCCCGATTTTCTGACAACCGAGGGTTACTATAGCAGGGTTAGCGATATTCTGTTCGCATTTGCTACTTGCGGCTGCTACGAAAATGCCCAAATAACCGTTGATGCAAAAAAATTTTTTGCACACAGCAATATTAAACGGCACAAAAAAGTTGAGCTAATGATAAATGGATTCAGGAAAATGGGGTTTAATATCAACGGATTCGATAAAAAAGCGGAAATGTTCTATGTGACTTATCCCGAAAACCCGCATATTATTGCTGTTTTACATGCATATGCCATTGTTGACAATAGGCTAGGACTACAGACTTGGAAACTTAGCACAGAACGAAATGCTTTATCGTATCGGTTTATCGAAGACGTGGCGGTACAAGAATATGAAACCGTTTTTCATGCCATAATGGATCACCAGCCAGCAGAATTGCTAGAAATTCAGCAATGGCTGCATGCCGAAGCCACAAAGTGCGGGTTTGCCATTGACCCAAAATCTCCTGAAGAAAAGGGTATGGTCTTATATAAGAAAGGCTCCAAGCAATTTATGCTTGTTGGATATAAACAGGGTGCCGAGGACAAATCGGCAGTATGGTCTAAAGTAATTTTCCGGGATGTATTTGAAACGCAGAAGGAGAAAATGGAACAATTAGCGCAGGTGTTCCCCGATACATTCGGGCAGGGCAGAAATGCCGTTTGCGGCTTTTGTGATGTGAAGAAAAAACAGGCGAAGCCTTGTTATATGCGGATTTCGTATGAGCTGTCTGGTGAGACATGGCATAACTGTGCGTATGGGTCGTTTTGGTTTAAGGGTGTGACTATTGAGAACATTGGCGGGCTTCTGGACTTGTTCAAAATAGAGAATAAGATAAAATAAAGAGCGTGCCGAGGTCGTCATGCCCTACACGCACCTAATTTACGATATTGCATGTAGGGTGAGACGACCCGGCGCACCGTTTTTCTATTCCTTTTCCACCACAATGACCTGCACGCCTTTTTCCTCAATTTTTACAAGTTCGTCCTCTACAGCGTCCCAATCGGTTATTAACACATCAAATTTAGTTGTATCGCAAACCTTTATAAAATCCTTAAATCCGATTTTTTGGTGGGGCATTAGCAGAACTCTTTTTCGAGAGTGTTCGATTACAGCGCGTTGGAAAGTTGCCGTTTCATCGGTGCCGTTTGAAAGGCCGAAATCCGCATCGTATCCCCCGCCGGTGTGAAAGCAAACGTCAAAATGCATGTTTTTTACAAATGCTGTGGCAAAGCTGTCTACAAGAGAGGTGGTGCCATGCATTCGCATTTTACCGCCAACAATATAAACGGTGATATTGTCCCAATATTTTAGTTCTTCCGCAAGGGTAACGGAGTTTACAACAAGTGTGTATTTTATATCTCTTGGCAAGTATTTGAGCATGATAAACCCTACCGAACCGCTTGTAAGATACGCCACATCGTTTTCTTTTACAAATTCTGATGCTTTTTTTGCAATGGCGGCATAGTTTTCCCAAACCTCACCCACCACCATTTCTTTCATATTCCTGTGTCTGGGAGGCAGAACCCCCACTTGGCGCAAGGGAATTGCGCCCCCGTGGGTACGCTTCAGCAACCCGCGTTCCTCCATAAGCCTTAAATCCCGCCGTGCAGAATCTACGGAAATGTTAAACTGCTCTTGAATTTCTCCAATAGAAATTCGCCCGTTATCTTGAATAGTTTGCAAAATCGCCTGATGCCGTTCTTCAATAAACATGGTGTGACCTCCTATATTTCACGCTTTATATTGATCCCCCGATTAAAGCTTGAACCTCAAGCTTTAATCACTCCCTTAGAAAGGGGGATTGTGCCACCAGTTTTGGTTCATGATTAAATTGGTGTCGCAATATCCAGCCGGAATGTGGGCCGAGTAACGTAGGATAAATAGCTTACCGTTCCCGTTTCCAAAAATTTTAAATACGCTTGGTACCTTTCCCGCAGCACTTGCGCCTGCAAACGCTCTAATACTTGTGTCTTTGGCACCCATGCCGATTCCGCGTTCTCATTGGAGCCACACGGCACGCCGCCCGAACATGTGCAGGTGAAGCTAAACATCACTTTGGTAGGTACCGTTTCGTACCCGCCAAAGCCTTGGTTTACGCCCGTGTTGGAGTGTACGCATACTAGCTGCCCTACTGTTATGCCGGTAATACCCGTTTCCTCTTCGATCTCACGGGCTAGGGCTTCCATAAGATTTTCGCCTACTTCTACTTGCCCGCCGGGCAATGACCAACCGAGCCTGTTGTGCTTGACCATCAAAATTTCGTCATGGTCGTTGGTTACGATGCCGTCCACCGCTACGATATGGGTTGGAAATTGTTTCATGGCTATGCCTCCTATTTTGAAATAAACAAGCGGCTCCGCCGATTCCGGAGCACAAGGTAAAATTCTTAGAGAACTGATCTCTTTTGTGTTCTGCTATAGGAATTTGCATGTCTTGACATATTCTGTCATAAAAAAGGCCATATTTTATCCAAGCCTTATCATTATTCGGATAAAATTATGATAAAATATTGAATACCAGAGCTCTTGCATAAGAATTAAGCGCACTTATGTGTGTCGACCCACGTTCACCATTTTCCATGTTATATCATGAGTATTAATGGTTGTCAAGCAAATCATGAATGTTTGCATCAGTATTAACGTTAATACAGGAACAACCATGCAAAAACGGTTCCCTTGAGGGATACAATAGCTCTAAAAGGAGAGAAACAACATGCAAAAAACAACCGACTGGGATTTTATCCGCAATACATTAAAGGGAATCTATGGCAAAGCCGACGCCCCCCTTACAGGCACCAATAACTACGATGCCGTAGTCCAAAAGAAACTGACAGCCGGGGCATTCACAGGCAGCGGAACCATTGGCGTTACCGCGGGTGGTGCAACAAATTACGAACAGCGGTACTACTTTGGCCACAAAGACATGTGGGGCAGTGTAGGGGAAGGCAGAGTGCAGGACGGCGTGCTTTCCCTTGGCGGCTTGCACATACAGGCCGAACAGGGCAGCGACGGCTCGTATTACAGCATGAAGCAAAATATACTGGATGCGCAAGTTGAAACAACGCTAAAAGTCCGTGATATGCAGGGGCAAGATGCGTTTATTCAAATTGATGTATGGACACCGGATTGCGGTGAATACATTGTTGCCGAGTTTATCAACAATGGCGCAAACCCTGTAAAGTTTACGGCATCGCTATGGGTACCGGAGGTTTTTGGTGATGAAAAAATAGACTGCGCAGAAATATACCCATACAAATCCGGCACAGTGGATAATTCTATAATATGGGCATCCCGTCAAGCCAACAAGCTTCACACCTTCCGCGACAACCCCAACCCGCCCACTATAGTTTTGGACGACTACATTGCAAGGGCGGCGATGGTGGCTAAACTGTCAACCGGGTTTTTAAATACCGGCACAAATGGCAAAGGCACAGCTTTTGGCGAATTTGTAGTTGAACCCGGCAAAAAAGCAGACCTTGTTATTTATGTACGCACCACAAACGGCGGTTTTGACGGCGCGAAAAAAGTGGGCTACATGAAAGAGGACTTAAAAACGCTCGACGAAAATATATCTGCCACGCTTTCCGAATTTAGCGGCAAATATCCGCAACTGGATATCTGCAAACTTAAACTGCAAAACCGCGAATGGTGGAAAGCGTACTGGCTAAAAAGTTTCATAAACATCCCCGACGAAACGTTAATGAAGTTCTACTACGGTGCACAGTACGCATTGGGCTGCAACCAACGCGAGGGTATGAGCCATCCGTCCTCCATGTGGGGCGTTTTAAACACCCAAGATTCCAGTGGGTGGGGCGGCCGATATTTCCTAAACTACAATCACGAGGCGCAATATTACGGCGCGTTTTCAAGTAACCGCCCGGAGGTTGTCCTGCCCTACAGCAACGTAATAACGTGGTACGGGCCTTGGCAAATAAACAATACCGCAAAGTTTGGCTATAAAGGCATGGCGCATTGCAGGTCATTATCGCCGTTTGGCATGTATAAGCCGCAAACCGTGCCACAGGAAATAGCCGCGGAAAAATCCATAGAAGGCGTAGCCACCGGCTCCCGCGACCAAAAGTCCAACGGCGCGTTTGCCGCCCTTCCTCTCATTTGGTACTACGAGTACACTATGGACGAGGACTATTTAAGGGATATTGTCTACCCGCATGTATACGAACTTATGGAATTTTACCTGGATTACGCGGAAAAATTTACAGACCAAAACTGGCCGTATCCAGACTATCTGGACACATCGGACGTTTGGCAGCTTAAAGACGGCTATGTGTATATGATCAACAATTCGTCCGTTCACGAGTCCGATCATCGGGATTTGTCCCCCGGGCTTGACATTGCCGCCGCAGAACGTCTTGTGCGGTTTTTGCTGGATTACAGCCCTGTTTTGGGTGTAAATAAAGACAAAGTGCCGGTTTGGCAAGACTTTTTAGACCATCTGGTCCCCTATCCGCAAAAAACATTCACCTACGAAGAATACAAAGATGCGCACAACCCGCCAATTGCCAACCTTGGAACGCTGACGGTAACAACCGCAGCCTACGGCATTTCCCCATATGTAAAAAACCAGCACAAATTCGTAATAGAGCCATACGACCAAACTGTAGAACTTGAACCGGTGTTCCCATTCGAGAGCAAAACCATTTTAAGTGACCCCATTCAAGTCCAAAGAGGGCTAGATACACTCAAATTTATGAATTCCTGGGCAAACGTGGTGGGCACATTTACCTGGAACGGCGTAACAGAAGAATTTACAAGCACCCGGAACGGGTTCTGCAAAATTTTCCCCACGGCCATGAGGCTTGGTTGGGACTGCGCAGACCTTATCGAAAAATTTAAGCAAACGCTTATGATGCAAAACTTTAGGGAATCAAACCTGACATGCATCCAGTTGGGCGGCGGCTTAGAAACGATTGGGTCTACAGAGTTTATTAACTCCATGCTTATGCAAAGCACGTTGCACGGCAATATCAGTGAAGTTAAAGTGTTCCCTAACTGGATAAAAGGGCAGGATGCCTCTTTTGCCAGACTGCTTGCGAAGGGTGCATTTGAAGTTTCCGGCGAGTATAAAGATGATATAGTTACATTTGTGGATATCACTGCCAAGGTAGGTGGGAAAGTTATGTTGAAAAACCCGTGGAATTCAGGCTCCGTTAATGTTACATGCGGCGGTGCGGATGTTGCTTATAAGTTAGAAGACGGTTACATCGTGCTGGACACAAAAAAAGGCGAGTCTTATAAGCTCACACTGCAAACAAACCCATAAAGGCAGTGCGCCGGGTCGTCGCACCCTACGTTTGTAGAGCGTGACGACCCGGCACGCGGCACAGGATTCGCTTTTGTTTTTAATAAGGAGAAAAACCATGCAAAAATCAACCGATTGGGACTTCATCCAAAACACATTATCAAAGATATACGGCAAAACCAACACCCCTCTTACAGGCACGGGCATGTATGAAGCCGTGGTGCAGAACCGGTTTACCGCGGGAATGTTTACCGGCAGCGGAAATATAGGCGTTACCGCAGGCGGTACAACAAACTACGAGCAACGCTATTACTTTGGTCACAAAGATATGTGGGGCAGCGTGTGGGAAAGAAGAATCCAAGACGGCGCGCTTTCCCTCGGCGGTTTGCACATACAGGCCGAACAGGGCAGCGATGCTTCGTATTACAGCATGAAGCAAAACATACTGGATGCGCAAATCGAAACTACGCTAAAAGTACGAGACATAAACGGGCAAGATGCAGTTGTTCAAATTGATGTATGGACACCCGACTGCGGGGAATATATTATTGCCGAAATTACCAACAATGGCGCAAACCCCGTAAAACTCACCGCATCATTATGGGTTCCGGAGATATTTGGTAAAAAAGCGGCTCTGCCGCTTCCCGAAGGAAGCGGAGGCGGGATTCATTCCCGCCATAGCGGCGGGGCTTGGGGCAGCGCCCCATTGGAAATAGACTGCATAAATATATATCCATACAAATCCGGCGCAACTGAAGACAGCCAAACAATATGGGTATCCCGGCAAGTTAACAGGCTTCACGCCCCGCCATCCCAAGAAGCTCCGGACAACCCAACCATCATTGAAGATGACTACATTGCCAGGGCAGCAATGGTTGCCAAATTATCAACCGGATTTTTAAACATGAGTACCAACGGCAAAGGTACAGCCTATGGCCAGTTTTTGGTCGAACCCGGCCAAAAAGCAGACCTTGTTATTTATGTACGCACCACTAACGGCGGCTTTGAAGGCGCGAAAAAAGTGGGTTACATGAAAGAAGACCTAAAATCACTTGAGGATAATATAAATGCCGCACTTTCAGAATTTGCACTGCCCAACATTGACAAACTCAAGCAAAAAAACCGCGAGTGGTGGAAAAACTATTGGCTCAAAAGCTTCATCAACATTCCCGACGAAAAACTGATGAAATACTACTACGGCGCACAGTACGCATTAGGCTGCAACCAGCGCGAAAATATGAGCCATCCGGCTTCCATGTGGGGCGTTTTAAACACGCAGGATTCCACGGCCTGGGGCGGCCGGTATTTCCTAAACCATAACCAGCAGGCGCAATATTACGGCGCATGTTCAAGCAACCGCGCAGATGTTATTTTGCCGTACAGCAATGTCATTTCCTGGTATAGGCCATGGCAGCAGAATAATACCGCGATATATGGCTATAAAGGCATTGCCCATAACCGGACATTATCACCTTTTAACCTGTACAAACCGCAGCCAAGTTTGCAAGCGGTAGCCGCCGAAAAGTTGATAGAAGGCGTATCAAGCGGTTCCCGCGACCAAAAATCCAACGGAACATTTGCCGTCCTTCCCATGCTTTGGTACTACGAATACATGATGGACGAAGATTATTTGCGGGACGTGCTGTACCCCCATGTGTACACGCTTATGGAATTTTACCTGGACTTTGCCGAAAAATTCACGGATTACAACTGGCCGTATCCAAATTATACAGACACAGCAGACGTTTGGGAGCTTAAAAACGGCTATGTATATATGATTAACAATTCCGCTATTCACGAGTCCGACCATCGGGATTTGTCGCCCGGGCGCGACATTGCCTCTATCGAACGCCTTACAAGGTTTCTGCTGGATTACAGCCCGGTTTTAGGCATTAACCAAGACAAGATGCATATTTGGCAGGACTATTTAGACCACCTGTGCGCATATCCGCAAAAGACATTTACCTATGAAGAGTACAAACATGCACACGACCCGCCAATTGGCAACCTTGGAACACTAACCGTCTCAACCGCCGTTTATGCCGTTTCCCCGTTTGTAAAAAACCAGCACAAATTTGTAATAGAACCTTACGACCAAACCGTCGAGCTCGAACCGGTATTTCCTTTCGAGAGCAAGACCATTACAAGCGACCCGGTTCAAGTCCAAAGGGGTATAGATACGCTAAAATTCATGAATTCCTGGGCAAAAACCAACGGCAGCTTCACTTGGAACGGCATTACAGAGAGCTTTGGCAGTACCACAAATGGCTTCTGCAAAATTTTCCCTATCGCTGCAAGGCTGGGCTGGTACTGCGTCGACCTTATAGATAAGTTTAAGCAATGCTTGGCAATGCAGAATTTTAGGGAATCAAACCTGACATGTCATCAAAGCGGCGGCGGTTTGGAAACAATCGGGTCTACAGAGTTTATCAATTCTTTGCTCATGCAAAGTATGCTACACCAGGGTAATATCAGCGAAATTAAAGTGTTTCCCAATTGGGTGAAAGGGCAGGATGCATCTTTTACACGACTGCTTGCCAAGGGCGCGGTTGAAGTTTGCAGCGAATATAAAGACAGCGCGGTTACATTTATAGACATCACTGCTAAAGCTGGTGGTATGGTGAAGGTTAAAAACCCGTGGGATGCTTTAGACTCTATTCGCGTTACATGCGGCGATACCGACGTTGCTTATAAGTTGGAAGACGAGTACATCGTGCTGGATACAAAAAAAGGCAAAACCTATAGGTTTATGCCTTAGAACCTATTTTAAAGGTGTACTGTTTTTTATCAATCAAGTTTGTTGAACTTCTTTTGTAAATCTTTAAACGTGGCTTGGCAATCATTATCCACATAATCCTTTATGAGCTTCGTATAGGTTATGAAATTATCAGCTAGTTCTTCTGTAAAAACATTAAGGTTTTCCGAACGAGAATATCGGGAATCCTTAAAATATTTTCGGCTTAACTTTGCTGCTTGACGAACATCGTCTTTCTTTGGGTACACGCTCTCAATAAAAGTCACAATACCGGCATGATTATGTCCCATCATCAAATCGTGTGTAGGTTCCATTCGATATAGAACGGATTTCAGCAGAAGGTCAATCGCCAAGGTAGACATACTTACCGACATACGGTACAACCCCTGTTCCTTATTTAAAAGGGCGGCTTGCAATGGTTCTTCAGATAGTTTGTAATAATCCATTAAGATTCACCCCATCTCTGGCAACTCGCCATTGAAAGCTGCCCAAAACTTCTTTTTGCTTTTTAAAATAATCTAAGTCATCAACAAAAACATCGCTATTCACAAAGTTTTCTTTGCTTTCAAATCCGGGATACCATTCACAATCATATAAGTCAAAGAGTGTTTCTTCGCCAATACCGTCTCCGATGGCAAGGATATCTACATCGCTTTTTTCATGTGCATCACCCCGCGCGCAACTACCAAAAAGGATAAAAGTATCAATTTTATCAAATGTCTTGATTTCCTTCGCTTGGCGCAGAAACTCGGTAATAAACCGTTGGTGCTTTGGGGGGATATTTAATTCTTGTATGGTAGATATAATTTTCATGAGTTAGCCCCTTTCATTTCACCATGGGAAATCTAATCCACCACACATGGGACAACACATCCAAGGAAATAAATAATAAATGTGCAGATGAATTAGTGAAAACAGAACAAGAACAACGGGAATGGAGAACCATTTTAATACACTCACATGCAGCCTGGAGACAAACACTAGCAAAACAACAGTTGTTATAACGATAGCAATAAAAATGTTTAACAAAAAAGCTCCAAAGTGCCTATCCGTCATTTGCACTCCCCCTGATGAAACTCCAACCAATTGCATTATAATGTATCTATCACAGCTCCGCAATATTAAGAGTAGCTATAATATCGTTAAATATCCAGCATCAACTGCCTGTTCTCATACCCGGCCTTCATGTGCATAGTTATTGCTTTCATATCATAAAGTAAGCCCAGACGTTCGCATTCCGCTCTAAAAACCGCCGCAAGTTTCCTTGATATGGGCGACGGGCAGTGGTATCGCGTGCCAAATTGTTTAATATACTTCTCTTTTATTCCCGGGAAATACTTGTCAAGCTGGTCGTAATAGTATTCCCTGTTTCCTTGGCGCAGGGTCATGCCAAAATCGGGATAAACAAACCGCCCTCCGGCTTCTTTTGTCCGGCGGGCTATTTGTATGATATTTTCCTCGGTATCATTGATAAACGGCAAAAGAGGCATAAGCATAGTGCCGCAAAATATTCCGCTTTGGGCCAGTTTACGCATAGCGTCAAACCTTTCCGATGTTGTGGACACATTCGGCTCTACCTTTTTGCACACTTCGTCGCTTGCGGTAGTAATTGTGATGTTTACCGATATGGGAGAATGGGTTTTAATGTCTTGCAGTACGTCTATGTCGCGCGTGACTAAATCCGATTTTGTTAAGACGGCCACGCCAAACCCAAAGGCGTTAATAAGCTCCAGAGTATGGCGCATAAGCTTTAAATCACGCTCGGCACGATTATAACAATCACTCATAGAGCCGGTGGTAATTATCCCGGAAATAACCTTGCGCCGTAACTCGTCCCGTATAATTTGCAAGGCGTTTTCTTTTGCCTTTTCTATATCAAAATCCACATTTCTGTAGCAGAGGCTGCGGCTGTCGCAATATATGCAGCCATGAGAGCAGCCACGGTAGATGTTCATATTGTAATCCGCACCAAACCAGCCGCCTTTTGTTCTTTGTACAATTGTTTTGGCGGGGACAGTTGGGATATTACCTGCCGCGTTTTCCATTTACTCACCTTCCAATATAATCACTGTAATCTCCGGCGGGTTAAATATGCGCGGGACACGTGGGTGGGTGATAGTTAAACCGCGGGTAACTACAAGTGTAAGCCCGTTGTGGGTATACACACCACCGGTGAACCGGGGAAACAAGCCCTGATTTGGTGCATAAAGGCCATCCAGAATAAAAGGAATGCGCACTTGTCCACCGTGCGTATGACCTGCTGCAACCAAGTCAAACGGATATTTGGCATATAATTCGATATGCTCGGGCCGGTGAACAAGAAGTATTTTGAAATAACCATCAAATTCGCTTAGGCCTCCAAACGCCTGCTGCATTGCCTCTGCCTGATTATAATCCGGCACCGCATTTATTTTATCAGGGTCTTCTAGCCCGGCAATAATTAGCTTATTGCCGTTGATATACATTTTCTCGAACTCATCGGATAAAATCCTTATACCATACGATTCAACAATCTCACGTATAATGTGAATGTTATCGCTATTTGAACCCCAATATTCGTGATTGCCCGTTACATAGAAAATAGGGGCGATATTGCGTATGCCTTCAAAAAAAAGCCTGGTATTCTGGTTGTGTACAGCATCGACCATGATATCCCCCGCCAACAGGATTATGTCCGGGTTTTGAGAAGCAATTCTGCTGATTAATGGCTGCTGGTCGCTTCCAAAAAGCGTATTGTGCAAATCGGAAAGTAACACGATGCGGACTGCGCTGTCATCTGCTATCTTATCTGACCTAATCTCGTGTGTTGTTATCGTTAGCCTATTATTAAAGGCAAATGGCAGTATAACAGCAATTGCGGCTAAGACAATTATACATATGTACTTTCGTTTTTTTTCGCCCACTTTATCCACCCTTTTTGTCTACTTTCCACACAAAAATTCTCTTAAATCGCCTGCATCCATAAAGGTAGGGTATGCTTGAAAGGAATCCAAGTTTTTAACAAAATGCTTAACGAACCACAACGCCCTTAATGGGGTCATACCAGCATTTTTTGCACCGTTTAACTCATCGCTTCCACCATCGCCAACAAAAAAACAGTCAGCAGCGTTCTCCTGCAATAGAGATGCGCAATATTCATAAATTTCTGCATCCGGTTTAATCAACCCCACATCACACGACAACACAACAGCATCTAAGTAACCAAACAAGGCGCAATCCTTTAGCCCTATTATCTCTTCGGCAGAACAGTTGCTAATCAAACCAATTTTGTAACCACTTTGTTTAAGTGCCTGTATTAACGTTAATACTGCGGGGTCAATTGTTTCAAAACATTTTTTCTTGCTGCTCTCTCTTTTTGCAGCAACCATTTGAATCAGGCTTTCATCAACATTCAATCCCAAGCGTTCGAGCATTATCTTGTAAAATTCGGCGGTATCCAATATCCCGCCTGCGTACCTGCTTTTCTGCAACCGCGCAGATTCGCTGCGAAAGTCATACAATTCGATTCCTAAATCTGCTGCTACCTCCCGGTTGGTATATTTATATTGGCCCCATTCGGTAATAAGCGTTTCAAACAAATCAAATATAACGGCTTTCATAATTTGATTCCATTCCTTTCAGAACTTTCGCTTCGCGAAAGCGGCTAACGCCGCCCGACTTCTTTCGGGTTCACTTCAGTCGGGCAAAGCCCCTCTCGTTTTGCAGTGCACTGCAAAACTGGCCGGGTGGCCCGATGCTATGGCTTCGCCGGTGTATACCTCCTTGCAGGCGCACAGTGAGCGAAGTAAACGCTTCCCGTGCGCGGAAGGCACAAATATTTTGATGAAAGAAGCTGCGGTTCGCTTCTTTCATGCTTTTTATATCTTAAAAACTAACGCTCTGACTGTCTGCATCTAGCTTCGCTTTTGCCCCGATAGGCAAAATTCCGTGCCGTGTGCCATGCCCAAAATCGTTTGTATAAACGACGGGTATATTATGGCGTTTGCCAAACCGTTCAAGACATCGTAATAAATCATGCGGAGTTTCAACGCTAAAATGCCCGAAGATAAGTCCCTTGACTTTGCTCATGAATAGCGTTTGTTCGATAAAAGCCAGCTCCCCGGCCGTAGCACCAATTGTATTGTGTTTTTCATGTGTTTCCAAGAATAAAATATATGCTTGTTCCTCAAAACCTAAGTATCTATTCG
>Ga0131853_10006405_pt1 | contig 21236 bp, 20 predicted proteins | sample TergutLab28metaG_FD_92764 | JGI IMG/M metagenome (GOLD analysis project Ga0131853, IMG submission 92764) | Labiotermes labralis P1 segment gut microbial communities from Petit-Saut dam, French Guiana - Lab288 P1 (version 2) (version 2) | ecosystem: Host-associated > Arthropoda: Insects >...
CCGGCAGCAAGAATAGCGGCGCGTTACATATGTCACTATGTAATCGACCGAATAGCTCGACTTCACTTCTCGCGCTAATCCTGTTCCAAAGACGGATGAATCCCTTGTTCGACATTGCGGTCAAATTCTCGGCCGAGGAATCGACAGGCTGCATGTCGCCAATATCGATATAGCAGTAGGCGTTCGAGAGATGAGTGGCTGCTCCGTCTGGGTCATAAGTCATCACATTCTCGAGATATGAGCGGTACTGGTAATGTTCGCTGGCCTGCGTGATGTTGACGCTATTGAGAGTGACGTTACATTGACTGAATAGGGAGTGGAGGAAATTAATTGTCACGCCCGTGTTGTCCGAAAAATCCACATCCTTTCCCGAGGCCGATATAAATTTACATCTGACCTACAGTTTGATATATAGATCGATGTATGTGTCGTTATCGGCAAGTATTAAAAATTCCAGATAATTTTGATCGACGAAGGCGATCGGTTTATACGCGACCTCTATTTTCCCGAGTACAGACGTCTGTATGGGATTATATGCAAAGATGTCAAACTCGCTACTGACGGACGCTATATCGACGGCGGCAGACATGATCGACTGCAGAAGTTTGACTGAAGTGGTACTAGGAAAAGATGTCCATTTTTATTACTTTTTTCGGGGCATGATAGGTTCTTTCCTCCTCCTCTTTTTCTTACCTCCCACCTCAGCCTCACCGCGGGCGCGTTTACGTGCACGGCCCCGCAATTTGCTAATCAACTTTTGGACGGATTCAGTCACGTATTTAATCACTATATCCCCGGCAGTCGTCGTGTCGGTAGGACTGCGTTCATCGATATCGGTAAGGATTTTGCCACCGTTACGCAACGTCTCGCGCCGCACTGCTTTGGCCCCTCTCCAAAGGAGTGGGCGGACTCAACGGAAGAGACTGCCGAAGAAATTGCCTATCCCGTGACTGCACTGAAGGTAGAGCGGGGCGGAGTAGACGGGACCGATCCCCAGAGAAGTTAGGCCGCGACCCGCCTGATGTAGGTAGTACACTTCAAAAGGTTGCATAGCTATAAATGTCCTATTGAAGATGGCGACGTCCTGTTTTCTAAACTTTACCATTTGTAATTTTTCCGAAAAATGAAGCCCCACATTCGTGGGCGTCGTGCTGTCCTCGAAGGGGATGTGTAGAACCTCGGTCGTCAGGAATTCTATTCGGATGTACTGAAATCTGCGCTGCTGGACAAGCACATAGTACACGTTTTTAAACGCGTGCTGACGGAATGGGAAAGCGTATGTCCGCATGGTGCGGATGGTGCTGTCGCCCACGAATTGCGGTGATATCAAGTTACAGTATATTAGTGCAAGTGTTTCCTCGGGGGGTGACGAACACGAAATTTCACACAGCCCCACCTCCCAATTTGAGGTCGAACCCAGGTCCACGAGCTGAGCCAGTTTCACCGTGAAATCGGCGTGCGTATTCTCTTCGTAGATGTCGCGCGAGGCTGTGCTGCACAGAGTAACGTAAAACGTGGTTCTGCGTAGCTATACTTAGATATTATTCACGCTAGCTACCGGCACCCAAGAGTCGAATTCCTGATTTAACCTCGCCAACGGACGAGATATTCGCGAATGCCGCGTCTGACTCTCTTGTCCAGTATTTTATCTATCTTACAGGAGGTTCTGTCAGTTATTCGTACGTGGGTCAATTCCTCGCGATAAAACTGACCGTCGATTGGCGTGCCATTGAAATTCTAGAGTTCATAGACGGCACGCGGCCGCCTATCGATTACTTTCGTGACCCTGAAAATCTCCGTGCTGAAATTCTGTTCGGCAGCTTTGCCAAACCGCATCTTCTTTTTGCTGATGCGAACGTGCTGCCCCACCCGAAACGTCATTGCTTTCGCGACGCGAACACGTCCAATTCGGGCCGCCTCCATCTTCCACATCGCGAGCACTTCCGTGTCGGTGGCTCTAGAGTGCACCATGCCTTTCGTCCAGTGAACTGTGTCATTATAGGCCTTGACAATTTTCGGCATGACATCGTTATATCTGTAGGTATTCGTATATGTAAAATATTTATATAGTCTATCGCGAATCGTGTGATGCACGTGTTCCACTACCGCACATTTCAAGTCGGGATTCCTGCACATCTGAAACTGAATGCCCTCGTCTCGTAACATGTCCTGAAAATGTTTATTTAGAAATTCCTTGCCCTTATAAGTGCGCACCCATACGGGGCGAAGTAATGTAGATTATTTAGGGTAATCGAATATGCAAAGAAACGCCGAGGCGACGGACGGCCCACTCTTTCTCTTTATGGGGATCAGATGTAGAAATTTCGAGAATACATGTATTACCGAAAGAATGTACCTGTAATTGTCGTTATATTTGGAATAGGGCTGTACATTTAACAGATCGCATTCCAAAACGCCATCACGTTTGACACTGTATAGGTATTACGTGCAAAACGCGTCCTCATCAGCCTATGAAGGGTATAGGCATCCCGCTTCTCTAAACTGGCTCTAATGACGTCCGCAGACTTTGGTTTACATTTCTTGCCGCCGACAGAAGCTTCCGCAGAGACGAAAATGCCGACGGTCTGGCCGGATCATAATATAACCAGCTAATAGTTGTCATTAATACTCTACCCTCTTACGACGTAACGCTGATTCGACACCCCGTACCTTCGGTTTCGCGAAGAAGGGCGCAATGACATCGCGAAATTTCTTTCCTCGCGTTATATTAATGTTATCGAAAGGCTGATATCTAGTCAAATCAGCGTTAGTCAATACCAATATTTTTTATGTCTTCAGGTCCTCCTTGCCTACAAGTTGCGAATTCACGTTCTTACGCGTCTGGATTTCCCTCATCCCCTCCGTCCCTCCAAACAAGGTTCCCTTATTTGTGATATTATTAACGGGATCTATAAAAACGGGGGAATCACCTACTATCAATTGCTCGCCATCCTCACGGATACCGTGTTGTTTGTCGAGAAAACGCCTCCGGGAACTAGCGTCTTCTTCTTCTTCTTCTTCTTCTTCTTCTTCTTCCGTCTAAGCCCCCTCCGTGACGTCATCATCATCGTATTCTCGTTTAGGTGACGAAGGAAGTGAGGAGGGGGGGCGGCGTTTGTTCCTCGACTCTTGCTCAGGCTCGGTGGAGGAGGCGGGCAGTTCCCTGTCGGGCATCACTCGTCTTAGGAAATCAGAGATAGCCTTCGTTGGCGTCTTCCGTCTGATATCGACCTCACGAATCTTATGACGCATCTTAACCATTTCTTCATACGGATGGTGTTTTTTATACGCTCGCGAGGCGAGGTGCGGCGTCGCCCCTATGGTAATGATCGGCTGGGACGAGGTACATCTTACGTAACTTTTTTTTCTGAGCTTATATATTAAGGTGGCGATCGTTGGCAGTATGGCGCTCATTAGGGGGGGCAGAAATCCGCCGCGCTGTACTATGAGTCGCTTCTTGCCCGAGTGGGACACGTGCCTGTCGGCGACCTTGCCAAGCGTTGACTTGTCTCTTTGCAGCTTGTGCGTGTTACAGTCTAACAATTTTAAATTGCCGTTTAGAATGTTCAACACGCAATCGCTTATACAGTTCACGAAATCCTTGTTACAGTTCGTTATGAGGGCTTTACGCACTCTCGGTTCGGCCGTCTTGAGCACGTGAAGTGCGTTGTAATTCGACTTCACACGCTTCATTGCCTATATCGGAGTAGACGACTGGAGGCTATTCTTCCGGGAATATGTCGCTACGAAACTGCAGACCGTCAGCCGTCTCTTGTGTCAGATCCAAGATTAGGTAGCCGTCGGGTCGCACTCAGGAAGGCGTTATACAACCCGAGACTTTCTGCGGGATACACTTAATTGGCCAAGTACATAAACTGTTTCTTATCTCTGACGTTTTTCAACGCGACCACATAATGTGCATTCAACGATATGTCTCTACAGTAGCGGTCCTGACGAAAGAGATTTTGCGTAATCAAAATCACGCTGTTATTTCTGTAAATGTTGCCTCTCGTAAACAAATCGCACACTTGCTTCAAATAGACGACGTTCAACAGATCGTCTATGATCACGGGCGCGGTTTACCTCCACCACCACCACCATAGTTCTTCGGTACGCCCTCGTGATATGTGGTGTTTGAGGGCAACTGCTCAATTTTCGGAAAGGCAGCCTTCTCACTGCAACACCAGATTATACCGCCACCGAATTCGCTTTCGGTGCACAGTGAGTCGAGGTTCTGTAGCAATCGTATGCAGAACGACGTTTTGCCCGACTTACTAGGACCGGTCACTATACACGAGAACGGATGCTAGAATTTCAGATCATGATCACGCATGGATGGTCAGGGGGCTATAACACGACCCTCTCCCTCCCTCCCCCTAATTATAACTAAACGGGACGGACCTGTTATCACCTAACAGCCGCCTCTTGAAAAACGAAATATTGTAGTTCTAATTTTAAGGCTCGGTTACTATAGCCACTGTTCCTCCACCTTTCTGCTTACGCTTAATCTTATTTTCGGTACCCACATTAACAACAGGAGTTTAATCCCCCACAATCACGCCACTGATGCATCAAAATTTACCATTTTCGAAGCGTTATAATTGAGGGTTAGGCCCCTGATTTTACACACAATCTTTTCTCGACCGTCACCGGTATCCAGCACACTGTACGTGTAGTTTTTTGGCCCACCGCTTACAAATTCCGATATCGTTTCTGAGGTGCGCAACTCGGAGTTCATGTAACCCAATTTGTCCTCCATTTCGATCAGCGGGGGTTCACCACTCGGCTGAATGTATATCACACAGTCCGTGTGACAATATATCGTGTTCTCTTCCAGACGGTCGAGGTAACGATAAAGATGGATTCTTGCCCCGGCGGATACGTAAGATCCTATCACCTCGTTCGTATGACACAGATTAGGCACGTCTTCCTCTCCACCACGCTAAGACGAGATGTAGATTAAGTCATCGTTGGCAAACGCGTGGTTCATCATCTCCGACGCCGAGCGTGGCTCGGAATCCGTATAGTTCTTTCGGCTCCTTGACAATTTTCGTCATTGTCCGTTCGTTTCGCTCCGTCAATTTGCGCAACATGGTGTTGAGACAGAGTTTGGCCAGACCCCGTTTAGCAGCGTTATATCTGATCGCTCCCTTATCTAGACGTATCCCTTCGCTCTGCCAAAACAAGTCAACATATCGGTCCTCGTCTTCGAGTCTGTTAATCCACCGGGGATAACCGCTAGGCTTCGCTTTTAGTTTCAAAAACTTTTTATATAGGCGACGAAAAGTCCACCCTCGCCGGTTTCGGGGTTGTAGTGCGTGACCTGATACCCGTACACCTAATATATATCGAGTATCCGGTACCCCTAATCTAGGGCCAGCCCCACCTCGTCCATTACCCACATAGCTGTGATAGCACGATCCTCATCTCGCGCATGGACACATTCCTCAACTGTGGTAAGGACGCACGTTCTACACAGGCAAAACATGTGTTTATTATCACATCTGAATGGGAGGATGGGGTAATACGACTTCCCTGGCGGAATGATGGAACATTTGATCAGGCCTTCCATACGCAGGCACGCCTCTATATCATCACAATCATCGCCTACGAGAACGATCGAATTGCCGACGCGGAACTTGAAATACCTGCATATATTGGGCACAGGCTCATGACGTCGACATATTGAATTTTCTCATTCTCGCGAGCCTTATAGCGTAGACGCACGGCCTCTGTCCGTCCCCCGTACAGGGCATCACGGGTGCGCAGCAGACTCTGTTCCACTATGGGCTTCCCTTTATTGTCAATCGCACATTCCCATTGAACCTTGACCAGATACACAGCTCGCGTTATCTGCTCCAATCGCGACATAGTTCGTTCGTGGCGTTCCACTAGCGTATTGCCTCTCAGGGTTGCGACGCCCCGGAACGGTTGGCATGTGTTGCCGTGATAGAAGCAACCAAAGTACTCGTAGAATGTGCGTGTCTCGGGGCAATACCCATCTACAATAAAGCGGGGCAGTTCGGGCAACCTGTACTCGCCACAACGCATTTCATTCACACCGTCCGTCTCTTCCACATGCAGTAGCCACACTAAAGCCTTCTTGCTACAATTGTTATTAAATATGTACCCTCCGGTCGGTATGAGACCGACAGAGTTAGGCTGTAGGATTCGCTTGCGCAACACCTTATTGCAAGCCGACGCGATCATTATTGACAAGAGAAGCATTTCTATGTTCCCAATTTGCATGAATTCGCGCCTGAAAACCCGGCACGCCTGTCTTAGGACCGTGACGACAACATTAAAATATTTTTCAAGCACGCGCCTGTTGTCGAAAGGCTCTGATTACTCACTATCGTACCGCGCGAGAAACTACTGCCGCTCCTCCTCGCTCATCTCATTCACGCCGTAAAACTTAATGTCGGGAATGGGACCTATGTAATCCGGGATTTTCCTCAGTGTTAAAATTTTGAGGTTACAAAGATTTGGAGGCCGTCAAACCGTACGACTGCGGCAGCTTACGCAGAGGACAAGGGAGGAACGACACAATATTCAGAGACACCAGATGCTCCACCATAATGCGCATAATTTAAAGCCCGTTCATAATCATTTCGGGTTTCCATTTTAGCAAGATCGCCCTATTCATGACGAAGTGAAGGTCAAACACTTTGGCATTATGTGCTATGGGGACGATCTTATTAGCCCAGGGGCGAGGTTCAGTTAGGTATGAAAGCAGGTCCCCCACAGGATCTTGCCAGAACGAGTGCTTCCTCTTACCGCATCGCAAGTAGTCTTGCATGTCCACGCATCGCGAACAGACCTGCTGCACGCATATGAGGCTTGGTAGTGTAACTTTGCCTCAGCCGTGTACTCCGTATTTTGGGTCGTTTAGAAATCATAAAAGACGTACAGTACCTTATCACTAGCGGGGTCAACGCATCCTTCAGCGGTAACATGTAGCACAGGTGAACTACCTCTTTGTTCTCCTTACGTTTGTCCCAGAATCGCTTGTTACACTCGTGATTTCCGAGCGTCACGACCCACCCACACGTCGCGCAACGACGCTTACATTCGCACACGTAAAGTTTCTGTTTAGTACTCTACTTGTGGTTTGCGAAACACTTTTGGCTTAGAAAGTGTCTATTACAGTCTAGGCAGGAGATTCGAACGGTGGAGAATGCGCACGGGGGGCACGACATAGAGTCGATACACGTCTGATCGCAGGCGTGCGTGACATATCTTGTAAACAATTTGTTGCACGCACCTTCTAGCTATGGCAGCAGTAGGTTAAGCGATCACGTGATACTCTCTTTCAACATAATCGTAAAGTATATTAAGTATTTTAGAGGAGTCTACCTGCACTTCAAACATGATGTTATCGCGGCTCAGACCGTGGTTGAAAATTATATTATACTCCCGAATGTGTTCCGGAAAACGGACGATTTCGGGGGTGCCAGCTCCGTTGGACAGATGTATGCCGATCTTCTCGAGCAACGTTTAGGTTACAGGGCGTATCTACCTTCCTTTACGAAAGGCATCGTAATTGGGATCTTTATCTACCCTCGCAATCGCTATTACCAAGGCATGTGCTAAGCAGTTCTCTTCTGATTTCACTTCCACGATACTTATCTTGGGGTGCGCCATTACGGAGAGCGGACTGCCCTTGCTCTTAAGTACATTTTTACGAAAACCGACTGGCATCCTAACCGAATGCACAGTTAAGACTAACGTGTCCAAGGCGTTGAACCTAGAATTCGACTGGGAGGTTTTTCAAACCAGCTCCGTATCACTTCTGCGAATAACAGATCTTTCCTTCCAAAACTGATTCCGATTGGCTTGATATTTTGATTCACCTGATTCTGAATAGTCATCCCCGCCATATCACTATCAACTATATCGTGTAACGCGTGCTCGAATAGGTCGTTCACACTTGCTAGGATATGTGCTACGGGATTAGTACTATCTGACGGGGATATTAATCATACAGTAAGCTGGCTTCCAACGGCATTGTACCGCCTGTACTGTCCCGTATTCGTGTCCACAATCTCGAATCTGCGAGCCATGATTTCTCTCTCTACAAAAGGATAAACAACTAATTAGCGTTGACAAACCTATAACATCTCCCTAAACTAGGGTCAGCAGAGTACTAATGGTTCCCGTACAATCGACAGCCAATGTCTTCAGTAGTCAGATTATTCTTACGATTCCTTCTATTTATTGCCGACAGAATAGTTTTTGCGGCGGATGATGATGTCATGTACTTTGTATCAATGCGGTCTCTGGTTTATGTCACTCTGGTATACTTACGTCACATTCTTTGTTTCAGACGCTCTTTTACAAAGAAATGTGGTGACAGAAGGAGAACACTCGCCTTCTTGTCAGCTTCCAGGGAACCCGACGTTCCCCATCCCGCGCCGAACGCGGAGGAGGAGGACATAGTGCTTCTGTCGTGGCCCCAGGTCCTATGGCTGCTAACAAGAAGGGATCCGTTGATCCGATATACAGCATGGCTGCACGAATTGGAAGCAGCCTTGAATTATCGATCCACAGTGCACAAAATGATGGTCATGGAGCAGCCCGAACGGAACATCTTAACGGACCTACGGGAAATCTTGTTGGCAGCGGATACGGACATCCCTAGTTCGCACGTCGACACGACCATACAACGATCCCTTACGTTATGTAATCAATTAAGTACAGTTAACATACTCGCGATATCCTACCCGCTGCTAGCAGTGCTAAACGTTGTCGACCTCTAAAAGGACTGGCACATGAAGTACACAATCGACGACGACGATGACATTTCGCAGGCCTCATGCTCCCAGACACGGAGCAGACACTCCTCCTCCATCGTTTGCTACATGTAAATTAAAGGACGTTAGTATGTTTTTTTACCTTCTGGACTCGCTAATAATAATCTACATTATCTTAGGCCTATTTCGTTCTCAACTTGTATCCTTTTTCCTATTTTTCTTCACAGGTTCAACGTCCGTGGATCACTTTAACATATTCGTCACAGCACGCCCGCCTTATCATAAGTTTCTTTGTTCCAAACTAAAGGTGGTCGGTGCCCCGTAGCGGTCTCCAGTGTCTGGAAGAGGAGGACCGTGCGGAACGACGGCGGCTGCCCCCCAACCACGCCGATCCTTCTTTTTAATATTATGCTTGCCCGGAACATTTCCTGAAACCCTCCCAAACGAACAAAACTGGGCGGCGGCGGCTGCCGACACCAACAAAGTCAAACGCCTTCTCACAGTACAGGCTGCGCTACCAGACTAAAACCAATCTTTCCTAATTGCGCAATGCCCCGGCTTCACTTACATCCTGGGGCCACACTACAAAACTCCTCGGGAGGCACACTATCCTTTACAATAATATTGTTTACTCAAGAACGTGTAGTGCGCGGGATGCATTTACACCATTCTTGGACACAAACCTACAATCGGCGTAGGGGAGAGGGACTGAAATACCAGTCTGTACGGGGGCAACCTATACTTTTTAATAATTATGTTCGCTCAAGAACGAGTACTACCATGGTCTCACTTAAGTTCTTCTTGTACAGAACCCTACCATCGGCGTAGGGTTGGGAGACCGCAATACCAGACTGAACGGTGCCTGCTTTCCAATTTTAATATAGTGCTCAAAAACGAGTAGTGCGAGGGGCGTATTTAGGCCATCTTGCATACAACCCTCCAATCGGCGTAGGGGTGGGAACCGAAAAACCAAATTGTATGGGGCCTGCCTTAATTTTTTTAATATTATGCTCAAGAACTAACATCAGCGTAGGGGTGCGTACGGTGGGATCGCAATACCATACTATACGGGCCTGCCACACGTTTTTAAATTATGCTCAAGAACGTGTAATGCGAGGGACGCATTTGGGACATCCTTGCATTCAACCCTATAATCGGTGTAGAGGTGACTACGGTGGGATCGCAATACCAGACTGAACGGGGCCTGCGTTCTCTTTCTATTATTATTCTCAAAAATGTGTAGTGCGTAGGACGCGTGTAGACCATCCTTGCACTCAACGCCAAAACTCTACCTGCCTGCACGCTACCGTAGGGTCCTTTTCCCTTTTTTTGAGTTTTGGGGCGCACTACACACCACCAGTTTTTAATTTTGGGCCGGGGGAATTGCCTCTGGGAGGACTATAAGAGCCGTATTACTACTCACACTGTTCGTCGTATACGGTCACCTTTCACTACAGAACGTAATAGGAGGCCTGCGATTCTTTCCATCAAATTTGCAGCTCAATTCGTTTTCTAAAAGACAGCAGCAAAGCCTTGATGTTGAATGAAGAAGAGAGAAGTGCTGCTCTCAGTGACAAAAAGAAGTGTGTGTGTGGGTTCACAAGAGTATCATAAGCAGAAAATCGGATCGCATGGAAGAAATAGCGATGGAGGAATTTTTGCACATTCAAAGTTGGGAAATATTTTGAAAATCATCTAGACACTGCGGAAGATAAAAAGCTTCCCGAACATTATGCTTAGCCACTCACGTTATTCTGGGTGACAAGGACTTCCTCTGAAAACTTACTTCTTGAAAATATAAACGTTTTTGTGACTTGACGGACTTCGTTTACAACTATTTGTAACTTCGTCGTAGGCACTGATCCCTCTTAAGGAATATACAGGAGACATTAGAAGCCAATTTGCTCTTTCAGCAACGCTTTACTCGATGAGAAACAAGAAGTGACAAATCTTGTTGCATGTTGTTCGTCGAGATACCGCAACCACGGACAATGTACACCTGAGCACTGCTAGCTATACCGTAAGCAAAAGCATCAAATCATATATGGAAAATAAATTTGTCTGCATTCTATCCTTATGTCTCTCCTCCTCTGTCAAAGAAATAAACTAATGTAAGGAAAAAAACACGAGTGTAAACATTACCATGAACAAATATACACCTGCATAAAACCTTAGTGACACAGATACTATAAGTGTGAAGACCTGTCCATAGCTGATACCGCAAAAGCATGACAATAAATCATATGTGGGAAGGGCAACACAGCAGTATTATTCATATAATCTGGCAGGTGCAAATCTACACACCAAAACAAACTTTACCTCTGCCTCTTCAATATACACCGTCAGTAATAATGTTTCAGCTATAGCCCACATTAATAAAAAAGATCGGCCTTCGAATTTAAAGGTGGGGTAATTTATGAGGGTGGAATCCTATGTCCAGTCTGATATCGCGCTCCCGCCGTTGCCCTCCCTACGCCCCCGAGCCCAAAAGCACAAGAATGACGTAAGTCGCGTCCGGTGTTTAGGGATGTGGATAGTGCAAGAAGGTCCCAGGTACGGAACAGGCCCCACTTATTCGTTTGCTTCGGAGCCACCCGAGCTCTCCCTACGCTCCGTGGAGCCGTGGTGTTGGGTATACTGGGAGGTTTTGTCTGTGCCCCTAATGTGTAAAATAAAGTGATACGAGTTTGGTGCAAGAATGGTCTAAGTCGAAAGAAGTACAATTGCCCCCGTGCAGCCTGGTGTTGCGGTCCCTATGTAGCCACCCTTACGTCGATTACAGCGCCGCGTGTGCTGCAGGAAGGACCTAAGTGCGTATCTGACTCTACTCTTTCTTGAGCACAATATTAAAAAGAATCGGAGGTGTTATCGCGGCTCCTCACAGGGCCATGTGCAAGAAAGGCCTAAGTGTGGTTTATGCACTACTCTTTCTTTAGCATAATATTAAAAAGATCGGCGTTTGAATTTTTAAAATTTAATCAAGGTAATATAATGAGGTTTGCAGCCGCCGTCCAACGTCGTCCCCATAGGGCCCAGTGCAGGAAGGTCCTAAGTGCTGTCCAGGCACTACTCTGTCTTTAGCCCTCCGAAGCCACGCCTACGCCAAGCCGCATGACCAGCCGCCGGACAAATTGATAATGGTGCTGCTATCGGTTCTTTTAATCGCCGAGGTAATTTATCAGGTTGGCAGCAGCCGTCGAGCTTGGTCCCGCCATGTGTGTGTTTATGTGTGTGTAATGCAGGAAGGTCCTAATTACGGTCCGAGCACTACTCTTTCAAGAGCTTCGGTGTCCCAACGCCTACGCCAAGACCGCCCGCCAGAGAGGTTGGTAACACTTGACCTGCCACCGGACAGATTAGTGACATTTTAAGGTTTGTGTGGCCTCCCGTCAAAAGTAGTGATGGGACGGGCGTGGTTGTGGTACAAGTGGCGCTATGTTTAGAAAGAACGTACAATATGGCGGGCGTGACGCCGTGCGGATTTTCACAGTGCCGCGGTCTCCGCTACCTACAGCAACGTATGAGGCTAGAAGAAGCCACCCGTGTGCTTTTAATGCGTGATGGAAGGAAAATTAATTGTGACATTGTAGAATTGGTAGTAAAATAGGATGAAAATTAATTTGAATGCATCATAATTTGGAATGTTGACGTGATAGACAGTATGAAAATACAAAAATTTAAGTATTCCCAAAAAGTGGCATGTCAAATTTCGCGGCCGGCTAGGAAAAATGTTGGTATATGTATGTCAAGATGCGGAAGGCAATTGTGTTTGTCATCCCTGTGGTAAGCACGTGAATACTGCAAAGCATCGGTGGTCGAGGAAGAACTGTTCCTAGCGCAGTCGTCTCAAAAGTGCAATATGTCACGTGCAAGAACGCAACGTTCACCTTAACAGGCGCTGCAGCTATCTAAGTGTAATTGAACACGCGCAAGAGCGTGACTTCTTCTGCCATAGTAGCAAATCACTTACACGTGTCAAACTACACGTACGAAAGTGATAACACAAGCGGACGCAGAAAACTGTGTCTAAAACCATTGACGCAACATAGACCAATCCTGGTCTTGGATATGTCGAATGAGGGAAGGAGGAACAGGCGCCTACGTGTCTGTATAAAATGTAATCCTAGAGGAACGCCACCCCATCATACAATTGTTGTGGTTGGCGCCCGTGTGCATCGTGAAAGATGAAGGAAGGAAGGTGCTACTGTGAAGATAGTCGGTGTATTTGTATTAGAAGCTGGGAAGACGAAGTGTGTTGGAGATAGGTGAAGTTTGTAAATGAAACCTCATTGCAATGAGTTGAAGTTAACTGCCGCGCACATGTTGCAGCATGATCATCACAAATGTGCTTGCCAAACATCGATTACGTTCACATAAAATGTTCTTGTGATTGAAGTGCTTCTACTTGTGGATGCCGAATGCCAGGGGCAGATGAAAATGGAGTAGGTAACGCATTAATAATAGAGTAGATAATGATTCGAATTAGAAGACGGATCGGCAAGGCCGGAAGATACGTCACGATCACTAATTTTTCATTTTTCCTCTGCCCCCCATGCATTCGGCAGCCATAAGAAGAACACCTCAAACACAGGTCTGTATGTGAACGTAAGCGATGTTACACATTTCTATTCCTGAAATCATAATCATCCTGGAACATGTGCGTAACACCTTCAGAGAGTGAATTAATGCACGGCTTCATCTAGGCGGTCGTTGCTGCTACACCCGTGCTGGTGGTTGCTGCTGCTGCTGCTCCTTTGTGAAGAAGGTGTTCCGTAGGGCTGTGTCGAGAAGAAGAAACACATTGGTAGGTACAGTGAAATTTTTTTATTAATATGTTAAGTGATCCCAAGAAAACAAACAATTCATTTAAATTAGGCGTATATTCAGTTAAGCAGTAGTCTTACATAGATTTATACAGCTCTCACGAATTCCTCGCAGAGATGACGAAAATCTATGTGGTCACTGGCGTTAGGCACAGGTTCGACATATGTCACTGAAGTTACGGACGTCTGGCAAAGCGAGAGTGTACTCGCGCAATTGTTGTTGTACGATGTGAATATTCGGACAAGATATTGCAGGTGCAGTATCTTTAGGCTAATGTACTGCGTGGCGAAATACAGTCATGCCGATCCGTAGTTTTTCGGCGGTGATAGGCGGAAGGCGCCTTTTTCGCACCCTACCGCCGCCGCTGTATTGGTCCCTCATTCATTGCATATTGAAACAAGCATCTTGGGTAGACAGACTGCCAAGGTGTCGATATATTCGTCTTTGAGAAGCGCCGAATTTCACCAGGGGCTGATAGTCGCGTGCAGGGTAGAAACCGACAGACAAGTACTTGGTCCTCTCCGAGTTGATGAGGAACAGGCGTCTCAACAGCAGTTTCTGAGGACCGAATGCTGGACTGGCAGGCCAGTTGGGACAGATGTCGGACGAGACGTCGGGCAACAAAGGCTGCTTTGAGGTACGATACCTCTTCGCAGAAGATTGTCGAATATTTGCTATCGCAGCAGAAGGAGCAGAATGATGTGGGGCGTCCTCGATCGGTGTTTCATAGGACTGAATCAAGTTCGGCAGTATGACATGTCATGTCATTTGGACATTGGACATAATGTTCCTTCTGCAGATAGTCCATTAACCAATCGTAGATACAATGCGCGGTTTTCGTTGCGCAATAGAATCTGTGAAACTTGTGACATGGCAATGTACACCAGTGGCGGTGTTAGAAAGAGGCGGGTGAGAATGCAGACGAGATCCTCTATGTTATGGATAGGCCGTCCCGTCAGCCCGGCCAGGAATGTACATTTAGAGAAGGCATAGGCCTAGCGGTGTGCGCGCAACCGAACACGGCCTCTGTAATGACTGTGTGTAATTCTTTCTATTCGATATGTACGTCGGCAAAATTTAGGCCATTCTCGAACGAGCCATGATACGTATTTTGTAGGAGCTCTTCAAATGGAACGTCTCGGACGCCGCGGCGCAGACAACGCACAGTTCCTTGACGAACGTCTCATTCTGCCACCCCGCAAAAAATCGTAATAAATCACGACCTTCTTGCCTCCAGTCATGTTAGATTAGGAATGATTAGAATCAGCATAATATCTATCTTTTTGTAGGCAGTTGCGGCAGCACTGACTCCAGCCACCACGTGACTTTTGAGCCCTGAATCCGGTAGTGACCAATCGTTTCACTTCCCGGTGTGCGTTGATGCAAGCATCGAAGAGGGAAATAAATTCATTCGGTGTGTAGCCCGATCCATATAGAGGTTGAATAGACAGCTGTACTTGCCGCAGACGTCAGTCGTAAGGCCTTGCAGCTGTCACCTGTTATAGTCCCAGGTCGTGAAGTTGCTGTTAATGAAGCCCTGGATGGAGTTTACGAGCGGTACGATGCCATATGAATCAACTAGTAGGCACTCGAAGATTTGGGTCGGAATTGTACGGCTAGCCAGTGTGGAACATTCTCTGTGCGGCGATCGGCATTGATGATGACGTTGGTGGGGTTTTGAGCGATTGATTGTGGTAGGAGATCGGAGGGGAAAACGTCGAGGAATGAGCTGACGTCACGCAGTGTACGCAGTAACCGCACGGAGTCCATTTGTAGGCGGTCGTGACGGTGCGCGCAAAATCTACGAGGAATGAATTGTCGAATTCTAGATACAACAGACACGTGACTGCCTCGGGAATGGTTCATTAAATTTCAACCCAATTTTGATATTGCCGTTCTCGGGGTGCGACGTTTGACCCTCCGGCACGCCCCTATCAAGTGCGAGGTCAAAGAGTAATTCGAAATAACCGTTTATATACATATCGTGTGTTATCAGCAGTCCCGTGTTCGATTGATTATGCCGGAGGCTTCGAAAAGCGTCCTGTACACCATGACGTAAGTTTTTCGTGATCCATGCCTTGTGTTAGGCCCTCGTTAGGGAACTGTTTACCGTTCAGAAAGAGTGAAAATTCAATGATGTCGTAATGCTGAAATTTGTAACACTTGCTCTCCAACGAACCGATAAAATCGGTATTCTTAACCCTGGTGAACAAAAGATGTTTCGGGATGGGACCTAGAACGGCGTTGTCTACAGACAAGGGATTTGATCCGGTCGAGAATGTGAAAGTCTTCAGTTCCAAACTCGTTAGTTTATAGCGCGCTAGTAGTAAAGGGGGTGGGTTTGGCTCACTTTAACAGAAAAGATCGGATTTCGACTCGATTTTTCGCTGCCATTTTCAAGGTGTTTGTCGCCGTACACTTTGGTGGCTGTACCTCCATCGCCTTCCCTACGCTAAATGAACATCAAGTGACTTATCACGTGACTTGTGGAGTATGAAGCAAGAGTGGTCTAAGTCCAAGTTAGTGTAAGAGTGTAAGAAATGCAATAATATTATTGAAAATGGTCGGTTTTCGACGGGGATAAATGCTGCCATCATCAGGATGGTAGCCCCAGTGCAGTCTTGTAGTCAAAAAAAGGGACAGAAGCCTCAAATTTGGGAAAAAAGCCATCGTGCAGTATGGTAATATGCCCCCGTACATTCTGGTAGTCGGGAAAAATTGGTCAAATGCAGTCACGTTACTTGTAGAGTATAGAGCAAGAGTGGTCTAAGTCGCAGTGAATGCAAGAGTGTAATAAGTGTATAATAATATTGAAAAAGATCGGTTTTCGGCGGGGAAAAAGCAGCCATCATCAGGGTTTTTGCCCCCGTGCTGTCTGCTAGTCACAAAGTGGGCAGAAGCCCCCAAATTCGAAGTCGCCGCTTTGTTGTTTGGTAATGTGCTCCCGTACAGCTTGGTAGTCACCAAAAAATGGACAAAAGCCGTCACGTGACTTGTGTAGTATGGAGCAAGAATGCTCTAATTTGCAGTGAATGCCAGAGTGTAATAAGTGTATAATATTATAGAAAAGGATCGGTTTTCGACTGGGAAAAAGCTGCCATCATCAAAATTCGAAGCCGCCGACCGCCGTGCAGTCTGTTAGTGGGCTCCCTTACAATCTTGCAGTTAAAAATTTGCAAAAACCCTCGAATTCGGAAATAATAAAAAGCCCCCGTAAAGTATGATAGCGTGCGCGTGTGTCCCCGTACAGTCTTGTGGTCAAAAAAGTCGCCTACAATTTGGTAGCATGCGCGCCCTTCTACAGACTTGAAGAAGTACCTTCATGGCCCCTACGCAAAAGGAAGACCACCTGATTCGTAGTAATGAGTGCAAGAGTGTAATAAGTACAAGAAGTGGTCTAAGTTTAAGTCGGTCATTTTACAATATGGCGGTCAACGCAGCAAACAGAGCGTTAGTTCAGAGTACACTTTATATGACTGTGTGTTTCTTGAAAAGAGTTGGCTGAATCGGTAAGATTGCGGGCTCATAATTGAACCATTCTAGGTTCGAATCCTGACGCTTTAACTATCTCTTTTTTTTAAAAAAAAAAAATAAAGAGACGCGATTACATAAAATTTAGGATCTTATTAACCATGTGCATGAACAAACATGATTTATCTCCACCTGGATATGCAAAATATGGTTGCAATGCCTGAGCAATAGAAAGAGAGCTATCTCTTGGATGTAAGGTTCAGGTTATGTAAGGACACTAAAAGTGCACACACACACACACACACACACACATACATATTTATTCTTTACACAGTTATAGAGTAAAATATTTTTTTTTTACATTTTCTATTGTTATGAAAGAAAACCTACACAAATTTCGATGCAGGTGCGTTTAATTGTACCAGTAGAGTCAAATGAATATTATTATGCAAGGTTGTGCTGTAAATAATTCAAATGCAACCTGCTCCCCCACAACAAAGTGAGACATTACATTCCAAGTTAGAGAATAAGACATTGTTTGAAATTACACCACCAGATACTGCCATGTGTAAAAGGTAGTTTAAGTTTTATAGTCTGGAATTCTTGTTTGTACGATCAAGTCCAAAACGTCTTCCTCCGAGTAAATATTTGATTTGACGAAACATTTGCCACGAATTGTCAAATTTGAACTATTCAAACACCACAACGTCATACTCACATCGCACAAACGATCAAAAAAGAAAGTCCCGGGCACAGGTATTTACCGTCGTCCGAACCAACACAATCCAAGTGCGTTCTAAAGTACAGTGGATTTTCCGACACACGAGGGTCCGTGTAAATACACACCTTTCCAATGCAATCTCCTATACACAAAGTACAATCGTAACAACAACTGCATGCACAAGCCAGGACAAATGTATCGAAAAAGCTTAAGCATTGATTTGACACATAGAAATCTACTTCGTACCTCCCAATTTAATTCATATAGCAAACTGTAATGCTGCTCATATTCCAAAACAAACGGATCCGAGACACTTCACACCTGTGTACATCTATCCCCAGCCCTCGCCTTGTAAGGGAACGGAAGTTCTGTCTCTCTACAATTGAAGAATTGGAATTCAACTTGTTTCAAGATGTACAATAATACATGTTTTCCTTGGTTTTACAAATTTGAAAATTAAATGCACACAAATTCCACAAAGCATAAATGATTGTTTCGTTCCTAGTGGGAGTGAAATGTGGCAACCATGTTACGTTCCCTGCTTCATGGACCGAGAATTTCTTGGTCTCAAATAGACTTAATGAACCTTGAGATCGTCTGTGCGGAGAGGTTATCAGCAAAGATAAATAATTAAAGGCATTACGATTCTATCTCCAACAAGTACGATTTTGTCTTTTCACACATGCCTTTATACACAAGGTTTAGGTAGATCGATCTGGAATTAATTTTAGCTATATCCTCATCGGACACGACCCTAGCGTACCGCTTCGGGAGGAATATCTGTACTAATTGTTCATCGGTGTCCGTATGGACAGTAGGACTGTGGACCCGAATTTAGTTGTTATTCGTTTGGCACGGACAATGGGGTATGGTCTATTTAGTGTTAATGAGTTGATATTGACGGAAGCACAGGAAACGCTGGCAGTGGCATCCTCGAATTTCTTTGCCAGATCCATCTTTTTTTTTGCCTGTAAGCGGGAAGAAAAACATCCGCATCTAGTAAATGCTCATTTAACAGAAATAAGTTTATGATGTATCTATAAAAAAATAATAACTACCTCAAGTATCTATGTAGCATGTCGAGGGAAAAGTTTGCACGTGTAGCCCGCAACTCTGAAACAAAAAAATAGAATGACGACAGCATACGCCAGCGATAAATAGGGGTCGCTCATACACTGTAGCAACAGTGTGTACGGGAAGCCATAGACAGAAATGTAAGTAAACTGAATATAAATGAGGTAAGTGAGTTTTAAATAGAGCGTGTGGATTCTAAATGGGTGAGTATTTTTTGTAGAGAGAGAGAGAAAGAACATGGCTCGCATATTCTACATACTGGACAGGAATACGAGACAGTACAGGCGGTACAATGCTGTAGGAAGGCAGATTACGGCGCGCTTAATACCCCCTTCGGACAACAGTGACCCTGTAACACATTTTCTAGCCAGTGTGAACGACCTATTTGAGCATGTATTATTTGATATAGCTGATGGCGATATGGTGGGAATAACGATTCGAAATCAGGTGAATCAAAATGACAAGCCGATCGGAATAAGTTCCAGACGGAAAGATCAACTATCCGCGGACGTGATATGGAGCGTTTTCGAAAAAGCCTCCCAGTCGAATTCTAGGTTCGATGCTCTGGACATGCCTTATTCCTACTGGAGGGTATACGTGTACGAAAAACTAAAATAAGAAGGCGACGATGTGGCTGCTGCATATGGAGGAGTCGGACGGAGTAATGATAGTGAACGGTCGCGAGTACAATGTACCCGAATTGCCCCAGTTTAGTGTAGACGGTTGTGCCCCGAGACTCGAACAATATACGAGTTCTTTGGATGTTATTTTCACGGTCACACGTGTCAAATGTTCCGTGACGTTATCACCACGATTGGCGATAGCTTAGCGAAACGGTATGAGTGGACGATGTCATGCCTACAGCAGATAACGCGATCAGGTTATCTGGTCAAGTTCCAATGGGAAGGAGAGTTTGACGATTCGGGTATTGTGAAACAGAAACCACAACTGCTCACGTAACCCATAGTACCGCAGTTTCCGCTGCGTACACGTGATGCCCTTTACGGTGTTCGAACCGAGGCCATGTGTCTCAACCGTAAAGCGAGAGAGAATGAAACCATTCAATATGTCGATGTAATGAGTCTCTACCCATACATATGCGACTATTTTAAGTTCCCCATAGGTCATCCAGTCATTCACATGGGCGATGAATTTAGGGACATAGAAGCATGCTTATGTATGGAGGGTCTGATCTGATGTTCGATCGTTCCGCCAGACAAGTTATACAATCTCGTCCTTCCCTACAGGTCTAATAGCAAACTCATGTTCTGTCTGTGTAGTAACTACCCCAAGTATCTATGTGACGTGTCGAGGGAAATGTTTGCGCGTGTAGCCCACAAATCTGCAACAAAAAAGAGAATGACGTCAGCATATGTCAGCAATAAATAAGGGTCGCTCATACACTGTAGCAACAGTGTGTAGGGACCCCATTCACAGAATTGTAAGTAATCTGAATATAAATGAGGTAAGTGAGTTTTATTTAGAATGCGTATATCCTAAATAGGTTAGAATTTTTTTCTAGAGAGAGAGAAAGAGAGAAAGAACATGGATCGAAGATTCGACATACTGGAATGGAAAACGAGACAGTACAGGCGGAACAATGCTGTAGGAAGGGAGATTACGGCGCGCTTTATACACCATTCGGGCAACAGTGACCCTGTAACACATTTTCTAGCTAGTGTGAACGACCTATTTGAGCACGTGTTACATGATGTAGGTGATAGCGACATGGTAGGCATAACGATTCGAAATCAGGTGAATCACAATGAGCAGCCGATCGGAATAAGTTTCAGACGGAACGATCAAATATACGCGGACGTGATAAGGAGCGTTTTCGAAAATGTCTCCCAGTCGAATTCTATGTTCGATGCTATGGACACGCTCGTCGTAACCGTGCATTCTGTGAGAATGCCGGTCGGTTTCGGGAAACGCGCGATTAAAAGTAGGGGCAGACAGCTCTCTCTAATGGCTCATTTCAAGATAAGTTTAGTGGAGGTGAAAGCGGAAGAGAACTGTTTAGCCTATGCTATAGTAATATCTATTGCGAAGGTGGAAAATGTTCCAGATTATAAGGCGTATCGCCAAGGCAGGATGATACGTCAAGTAGTCAAACCCCTACTCGAGACTACCGGGTTCGATCTGTCCAACGGGGCGCGGATCCCCGAATTGGTCAGATTCCAGGAACACTTCCGGCAGTATAAGAAAGTCGCCTACCGCGGTATGACCTGTGAAGACATAATGTTCCAAGGACGGGTAGACTCCCCTAAAAGACTCAATATACTTTACGACAAGGTCGAACGACATTATCACGTCATAGCGAACCTTAGAAGTGCCATTGCGAAAAAGAACGTGTATAAAGGATGCAGCAAGATGTGTAAACGCGACGTCGAGCA
>Ga0131853_10006406_pt1 | contig 21235 bp, 25 predicted proteins | sample TergutLab28metaG_FD_92764 | JGI IMG/M metagenome (GOLD analysis project Ga0131853, IMG submission 92764) | Labiotermes labralis P1 segment gut microbial communities from Petit-Saut dam, French Guiana - Lab288 P1 (version 2) (version 2) | ecosystem: Host-associated > Arthropoda: Insects >...
CTTTGCTAAACGGCTCAAAGCTCTACGCGGTCTTTCGCCTTACGAATTCATTGTTAATTCTTGGGTTGATAAACCTGAGCTATTTCATTCAGTCCCATCCCAGCTCATTTTGGGACGGTACAGATTTGCTGTATCAGCTTATGATGAAGCGCAAACGGCCGGCAGGCAGATCAAAGATTCTGGGGCTGAATTCTTGAGGCTGCTTACAAAGCTGTCCGCGAAAGAATGCCGGATCGCCGATCAGAAGGCAATACTGTTTGAGGATTTCGCTTTTGGTAAGATGTCTAAAGGGAATTATCTTGAGTTAAAGTCTGCTCTTACCGCCGAGGGTGAGGAAGTTTTACGGCAAAAGAGCGAGATTGAGAGCAAGGCGCAAAGTGTGCCGCCGGTTCCTGAAAAAAGCCATATATTCGGTTTGCTTGGCCGGCTGGACGGCATTCAGGAAGTCACGCCGGAGCTTGTTTTTGTTTCTTTTGTGGAGCGTATAGACGTGTTCAGCAGTGAGCGGGTCGAGATGCGGTTTGCTTTTGCTGGCGAGCTTGAGCGCTTATGTTGTTCGGCGTTTGTGGAACCTAAATTGTAGTCCTTTGCATAGTGTATATCAGGCACAAGCGGAGGTTGAATGGCTCTCGTCTGTGCGCTACAAACGATTTGCAGAAATCCAAAATATTTTTTTAGTCTTGTCTTGACAGAAGCCAACGAGAAGTACATTGGCGTTTATATATTTAACAAAGTGGATAGCAAGGATGTAGACGGCAAGAAATGGCAACAGGTTCAAAGACGAAAGTAAAATTATACGAATTGATGGATGCCCGGTTTGATACAATCGTGCAGGATGTTTCTACTCTTAAAAGACGACGTCTCTGGCCACAAACAAAAATCAACAATAGCGTCATCACCCTTGAATCCAAAGTATCGCGTGATTTGGAAGCACTTATAAAGGGCATAACCGGCTGGAATGAGCGCCACAAGCAGATTGGCCGGCATGAGCATAGGCTTAACGATCACGGCGACCGGATATTCGCTATAGAGCAAGTAGCCATAAAATAAGACAGCGGGCAACCATTTACGAGTTGCCCGCTGTTTATCGTTTACTGTGTAAAAAACGAAAGCCCGATGCCCTTCTTTTTCTTTTCGCCTTCCACCCCTTTACATCTGTCGTTTAAAAAGTCCCAGAGCGGGGTTTCGCTGGCCGTTGTAATCGCGTCTGGCGCGTCTTTGATCATAACCATCTGCTTGTCTTTTGTTACCAGGTATGCGCACTCTTCGCCGTAGTAGACGTTTGCAAAATCCAAATATTTGAAAACCTTGCCGTTTGACTCGACCTGATCCTCGTAGAAGATGTTGTGAACTTCTACGATTGCGCCGCCCATCTGCCTGATGTGTTTTCGCTCCATCCGGCTGACTGCCGCCCGCTTCATACCACGGTCAATGTGCATGACCGCGATGATCAAAATGACAGCGGCCAGCATATGGGTAAGCTGGTTTGTGATAAGCCCGATCACCGTCAGCTGCCACCAAACCACAAACATGAGGCCCAGCGAACCGAAAACGGTAAAGAAGATGAGCAGCGAGCGCTTGGGAAAGAGGTGTACCACATACTCGCGTATGTCTTCGCGGGTGGGGGTAAATGTGTTTGTGTACAAAACTTTGTTGTCTTCCATTATATTCCTTTCTAGTACAGATTAAAGAGGTCGGTCAGCTCAGCGGTGTCGGGATTGATAAAGACGTCGTAGACCGACATCCCGTAATGGAGGTGGGGCCCGGTCGAAAAGCCGGTTGAGCCAACCCGGCCGATCAGTACGCCTTGCCCGACCATATCCCCGGTTGCTACATTCAGCGAATCCAGATGATAATACCAGGTCTTCAGCCCCAAACCGTGCTCGATGGCGATGGTGTTCCCGGTCAGTTGCAGGTATCCGGCAAAAAGCACCCGCCCGTTTGCCGGCGCAATGACCGGCGTTCCGGTGGGCAGGGCAATATCGATGGCCGCGTGGCGGGTGGGGCCGGCGTTGTTGACAAACCGAATGACCGCAAACGGCGTTGTGATCCGTCCGCCTTCAACCGGGCGGATAAACCGGCCCTCCCAATGACGGATCGGATCGCTCACCTGCCGGAGAGGGTGGATGACCTCGCGATACTGGGCGTTGGCGGCGGCTGAGTTGACCGTCCGGTCGGCCACCGATTGATCGATGTTAAACCGCTGTACCACAAACTCGGTAGACCGCACGTTGATTACAAAGCGGGCCGAGCCGCCCTGCGCCCGAAGTTCCACATAGTGCTCACCCGGCGCAGTGTGGATGCTGACCGGCAAAAGAGCAACCCCGCCGCCACTGCCGTCATGTCGAAATGCCGGGGCGCGGGCAAGGGATGTGCTGACCGCAACCTGCCCGTCCTGCGGGAAGTTCTCAGCCCACAGAATCAGCGTCTCACCCAGGTCGGTTTCGCTGCCGCTGATTGTAAAAACAGTGGCCAGCCCGTTTGTTTGCAGTGTATAACCAAAGTCCGTCACACCCCGGTAATTTTCACCCTGATAGCGGGCGATGACCTCAATCCGGTAGCTTGTGTTTGGCAAGAGGTGGAGGTTCGCGGCCTCGTCCAATGTCCCGCGAAAGACCTCGTCTGCGCCAATGGCTGCGGCCACTTCGATCGTTTGCGGCTGGCGGGAAAACTCTATTTCGGGCAGCCGGTTTCGTCCCCAGTCGGTTATGGTGAGCGGCGAGGCAGCCGGCGGGGCTGCAAGGGTCATCCGGCCATCCAGCCCTATGTGCGAAAAGCTGGAGCGGGTGACCGGGATTGATTGTTCTGTTATAGCTACAACCGCCTGTGGATGATCGCCGTAGCGGTAAAAACCGTCAATCCTTGCGGTCAGCGAGAAGAATCGATCACTATCTGCCAGCATGTACACTCGGCCGTCTTGGAGGCCGGAGTCCGAGAAGAGCAGCTCATCCCCATGGGAAAGCACAAGGAAAACGGCGCTGTCTTTGTCCATCTCCAAACCGAGGCGTGCGACCGTTTGTGGCTGCGTTTCCTCCAGGCCGGCAATGGTAAAAGGCTGTGAACCATCCAGCATAGTGGAAATTTCCGCGATTTGCTCAGAATCGGTCAGGGTGATCGGCTGGGTGATCGCCGGGTCGGCCTCCAGCGAAACAGCAGTCACCTCGCCGGGCAAACGAAAGCTGGTGTCATTCCAGCCAAACACGTTGACCGCAAGGTCGGCGGTGTAAAACAAGGCCGCCCCGCCAACCAGCATGACAGCTAAGATGGCCGCTAATTTTTTCATATCGCGCACTCCTTACCTTTTCGGATGATACACAGGGTGAAAAGAGGCCGCCGGGACGCAATCCTCTTTGACTTCTACTTGTTATTATAGTAAACTGTTTTCATCAAGTCAAGGTGAAAGAGGGCAGATGTCATGATGCGAAAAGTGATTGAAATAGACAAAGCCAAATGCACCGGCTGCGGACAGTGCGCGGCGGCCTGCCATCAGGGTGCGATCGGTCTGGTGGACGGAAAGGCAGAGCTGCTGCGGGAGGATTACTGCGATGGGCTGGGCATCTGTCTGCCGGCCTGTCCGGCCGGCGCGATCCGCTTCGTGGAAAAAGAAGTGTCCCCTCAGCCAATGCCCCCGGCCGGCGGCTGCCCCGGGACAATGGAAAAAACAATGGAACGCGAAGAAACGAAATCCACGCAGGCAGCTATCCCCAGCCAATTGCGGCAGTGGCCGGTGCAGATCAAGCTGGTTCCGCCGCGCGCGCCTTATTTTTCGGGCGCCAACCTGCTGGTGGCCGCCGACTGTGCCGCTTACGCTTACGGCAGCTTTCACAGCGATTATATGAAAGGCGCGGTCACAATCATCGGCTGCCCCAAACTGGATGCGGGCGACTACAGCGAAAAGCTGACCGATATCCTCACCCAAAATGAAGTAAGCTCGGTGACAGTGGCCAGAATGGAAGTCCCCTGCTGCGCCGGGATCGAAAACGCTGCGCGGGCCGCCGTGGCCGCCTCGGGCAAACCGATCCCGCTTGATGTGGTGACCATTTCAACCGATGGTGTGATTATCGATTGACAAAAAGGAGGACAACACCATGAAACGCAGCGCACGCCTTCTTACTTTAGGGCTTTGCTGTCTGCTTGTATTGGGCGCTTGTACTGTAAGCGCGCAGGACAATGTAAGTGTTCAGGCACAAACGCAGCCGGTTCCAGCTGATCAGGGTGTTGTGGGCGAGCGGCCGGAAGCGCCAACAGCGGCAGCCGTCGGCGGTTTCGAGGCCCCGCCAAGTCAAAACCCGGTCATAAACACGCTGACCCGGTCTTTTTCGGCCAGACAGTTTGCAGCCGGCGAAATCCCTGTGCACGATATTGAGCTCATTCTGTTCAGTGGGGCGCGGGCACAGAGTGCGCGAAACGCCCAACCCTGGCGGTTTACGGTTGTCACAAACTATGAGGACGTCGCGCAGATGCACTCAACCACCGCGCCGGGCAACATTGTCATCATCATCTCGGGGCGGGTCAACAATGTCTTGCCCACAACCGAGTTTGACTGCGGGATTGCCGCCGGGTATATCCAGATCGCCGCTGAGTCGATGGGCTACGGCGCGCGGATACTGGTCGGCCCGGTAAACGAGATCGAAGAGCAGCGGGATCACTTCGGCATCCCGGAGGGTTACCGGGCGCTTGTGGCCATATTGATCGGCCACGCGGACGATGCGCTTGACGGCTTTTCGACCGCCACTCCACGGAGTTCGCTGTCTGAAATCGTAAACTGGGTAGATTAGATGAAGCGAAAAGTTTGCGCACTGTCGCTGGTTATTTTGCTGGCGTTGACCGCTTGCGGGCAGGCAACCGAAGCCGAGTGGCCAATTGGGGAGACCGACTGGCTGGAAGATGACCCGCCCAGCTTTTGGGAAAACGAGCCAGACCCGCCCGTTTACGCACTGCTGCCCGAATATCCCGAACGGGTACGGGAATATCTGCGCGAGACGCTCCTGGGCAGTATGCTTGTTCGGGTCAGCCGGGAGGGCGAAATTGAGCAGTTCCCGCTGGCCGGGATGAATTACTCGCATGGGCGGCTTTCTCCAAGCGGGCGGCAGATGCTGGTGCGGGTGGATCAGGACGCACAGGGCGACGGTCAGGTAAGCGGTTATGCCGTCCTTGACCTCCCAACCGACCCCATCGCACGGCATTATTATGCCGGGGTGCAGTGGGGGCATCAAACCCACCTGTTCTTGGATGACGGCCTGATCGGGTTTGCTTCCGGCGGCGTGATCGGCGGGCAAGAAGATGTCTGGCAGATGGTCAAGCTGTTTGACGGCCATTACAACCCGCTAAACGTGCCGTTCGAAGTCCCTGCGGGCGAAGACATTCTGGTGGTCGGGATCGGCTACGACCGGGCAAACGCGCACTATGCGCTGGCTTATGTGGCATCGGTAGAAGACGAAAACGACAAGTTTGGCTGGAACGACTTCCTCCCGAACCGGCTGGTGATTGCCGTCTTTGATCAGGCGGGCGGGCTGGTTCGCGAACACACGCTGCCCAAAAGTTACCTCTCTCCTTTTGAGCCGCACACTGTGAACGCCAATAACCCTATAGTCACGCCGGGCGGGCAGGTTATAGTCCGGGTGGTACATTCGGTTGAGCGCACTGCGCATCTGCGCGCCATCAGTCCGAATGGCGATGTGCAGGAACTGCCGTGGACGGGTTTGCGCCAAAGCGAAGACGGCAACCACGCCTTTGCAATAGATGATACGCTCACCCCGTATATTTTAGACCTAACCGGCTCTGAGGTTGTCGCGCGGCAGTTCCCATTTGTGTCCATGCAGACTTACGGAATGTTTCAAAGTCAAGACGTACCGATCATCCACACCGAGCATTTTGGCGGGCTGATCCCATTTAACGCGGCCATTCGCGGAGATCACGTCTTTTTACTAGCCGAGGGATTCGCACAACCACTTGAATCGGATCAAGCTTGGCGATACAATTTCCATGCGCTGTTCTACTGGGATATGGCCGGGGACACGCCCACCCTGCTCGAAATCTTCCCAGGCCACGGGTTTACAAGTCTGGCCGGTGTTTGTAAAGAGGGCTACGCATACGTTTTAATCCGTGGGGTGTACGGGGATGTACACGAAGACATGCTGCGGATGGTGCACGATTTGATCGGACAGGAATAAACGCTCAAAATTCACCAAAATACGGGCGTTCAGCTTTGTGTCAACACGCCCTAAATTGAGTTTACTTTCTGAACATAAAAGAGCGCACTTATGTACCATAACGAGTATGGTACGTGCATGAAATTTATATTAGGTGGTATTATGGATTCTACATTAGAAAGGCATGAATTGAGGAATTATGTCATTGAGGAATATAAACTTGATTGCAAGCTACGCTTTTTGCTTGAGAAATTTTCCATTGAAGCAATAGTAGATGAAGTAATAAGATTGCTTCGAGAAAGTGATTTGAACTTTATCGACATTACTGCTTTTGCCAGGGACTTTTACATTGGTTCGGATTTGACGAATCAAGAAAAACATAAATATATCACCGAAATGAAGCAACAAGCTTTTTTTCAACTACTGGACACGTTTCTATACTCTGACAACTATTCAATTTGCAGTTGGACAATATATACAATAGGAAAATTTTCCGAACACGAAAACGCAATATTTTTAGAGATTGCCTACGAAACAAAATATAAAGAGGCGAATCCGATTCTTGCTTATCGCTGCCTAAATGAACTGACTTGGTTGCAATCTGAAAAGGTGGAGAATTATATATGCGAACTTGAAAAGAGCAATGCAATAAAAGCTAATTTAATTCTGCTTTATTATTTTGAATCTTTGTGTGATAACGAAAAATTTAATGATATGCTGAAGCAAGAAGATATTATGAATCTCCTAGCCCTCGACAAAACTCTATCATGCAATAAAGATATCGCCAGCAAAAGGCTTTTTGCTTTAGAGAATCACATCGCCTGGCTTTGTAGCAATAACAAAACGATATCTTTCACTGAATCAGATATCAGTATAATTACATGACTATGATTTCACAGTGTAAGCATTAGCAGCGTTATTTCCGCCCTTTGCAGTATACATCGTAATCCACGGTATGTACGGGGATGTACACGAAGACACGCTGCGGATGATGCACGATTTGATCGGACAGGAATAAACGCAAACAAATACAAAACTAGGAAAAGAAGGTTTAAATGCCACACCGTAAATTGCTTATTGTGTTGAGCGTATTTCACGCAACAGTAAACACATTGTACTTAGTCAGGTTTTTCGGGGTACTTCCGCCTGAAGAAGTCGTTTATGGATATGTTCCGTGGTTTATGTCGTTCGCGCTGTCCAATACTGCTTTTGCCTTGTTATCGTGGCTTCTGGTGTATGCATTGTTAAAAAAATATGACACATTAGCCGTATTAACAGGACTGCTAAATGCGGGAGGCTTGATTTTTCATGCTTTAATTGGTTTCATGTTTGGCTTTTATACAGGCTTTTTGCAAACGATGACGTTTAACGCAATATTTGAAATCGCGGTTTATATGTATGGCTTATCTCTTGCCGCATTTTACGTCACGCAATTCCGGGCGGTTATTCACAAAAATATCAAGTAGTTTGCACCATAATTATAAGGAGGCGACAGGATGGAAAAGGCATACGAATTCGAAGCGGTTATCATCAAAAACCCGGAAATGGACGCCGCTTATGTTGAAATCCCCTTTGATGTAAAAGCGGAGTTCGGCAAAGGCCGGGTGGCCGTACACGCCACTTTTGACGGTGAGCCTTACGACGGGCAGCTGGTCAAGATGGGCACAGACTGCCACATCATTGGGGTGCGCAAGGACATTCGGGGCAAAATCGGCAAACAGCCGGGCGACTCGGTCAAGGTCACTTTGCGCGGGCGGGAAACGGCGCCGCCCGAATACAAGACGGTGGATGAGTACATCAGCCGGTATGAAGGCGAAGCCAAAGCGCGGATGGAACAGCTGCGCACACGCATCCTGGCGGTTTCCCCCGAGATTGGCGAGAAGATATCGTGGGGGATGGCGACGTTTACCCTAAACGGAAATCTGGTGCACTTCGCGGGCGAGAAGAGGCATATTGGCTTTCACCCGACGCCCAGTGCGGTTGCGGCCTTTGCCGACCGGCTGACCGCGGCCGGATACAAACTCTCGAAAGGCACGGTGCAATTCCCCTACGACAAACCAATGCCGTATGACATCATCGAAGAGATGGTGCGCTTTCGGGTGGGGGAGCAGACACAGCATCCATAACAAATGCGGCGAATCTCACGAATTAAGGAAGTGACAGGCCAATGATCAACCAGTTCTCCAGAACCGAGCTGCTCTTGGGCAAAGACGGGATGGAAAGGCTATCAGGCGCGCGGGTGGCCATCTTCGGGATTGGCGGGGTAGGCGGTTACACGGCCGAAGCGCTGGCCAGAAGCGGGATCGGACAGCTTGACCTTTTTGACGACGACAAAATCTGTGTTACCAACCTCAACCGACAGCTGTTCGCCACACACTCGACGGTCGGGCAGTACAAAGTGGACGCCGCCAAAGCGCGAATCCTGGACATCAACCCGGACGCGGCCGTGGGCGCACATAAACTCTTTTACATGCCGGAAACGTCCGGCGATGTTGACTTTTCGCAGTACGACTACATTGTCGACGCGATCGACACCATCACAGGCAAGCTTGAACTGATTGTAAAATCCGGTGAATCCGGTGTACCCATCATCAGCTCGATGGGCGCGGGGAACAAGCTGGATGCCTCGGCGCTTGAGGTCGCCGATATTTATTCGACCAGTGTCTGCCCGCTGGCCAGGGTGATGCGGCAGGAACTGCGCAAGCGCGGGATTGAGCGGCTGAAAGTGGTCTACTCACAGGAGCCGGCAATCGAGCTGAAAGAAGATATGCACGCCGGCTGCAAGGCCGGCTGTGTCTGCCCGCCGGGCACAGCGCGCAAGTGTACACACAGGCGGCAGATACCGGGCAGCAGCGCGTTTGTACCGCCGGCGGCCGGATTGATTCTGGCCGGTGAAGTGGTCAAAGACTTGATCCAGCACACGTAAAGGAGGGGCATCATGCGCGAGTTACATCCCGCTGTCAAGCTCACCCAACAGCTTATACAAATCGATTCGCAGAATCCTGCCACCGGGGAAAAGGAGATCATCCGGTTTATCGGCGACTGGCTGGCCGAAGGCGGTGTTCCCTACCGGCTTCAGGAAGTAGAAAAAGATCGCAGCAACCTGATTGTCGAGATCAAAGGCGGGAACAAGCGTCCGCCGATCATCTTCATCGCGCACACCGACACTGTCCCGATCGGGGAAGGCTGGCAGGAAAACCCGCTTGGCGGCGAAATTCGGGGCGGCAAAATCTATGGGCGGGGCTCAGCCGATATGAAAGGCGGGCTGGCCGGCGCGCTTTACGCCGCCCGCATGGTCCACAACGAGCGCGGGCTGCCCGGTGATCTGATCGTGGTCGCTTCGGTGGACGAAGAAGGCCCGGGCATGATCGGGATCAAAGCCCTGCTGGATGCGGGGATTGTCGGCAAGGACTCACTGGTCATTTCGCCCGAGCCGACCAGCCTTGAAATTGTCCGCGCGCATCGCGGGCTGGTGTGGTACGAAATCGTAACGGGCGGCGTTTCTGTTCACGCAGGACACGCTGAGCGCGGGGTGGACGCAAACCACGCCCTGGCCGAAGTGCTCTCAGAAATCAAAACGGCAGTCGCTGCTTTGCCGTTTTACCATCCGCTGCTCAAGCAGCCACTGGTATCCATCGGACAGATGCGCGGCGGCGAGAAGACCAACGTAGTCCCAAATACGGCCAGGGCAGAGATCGATTTTCGGATTGTCCCGCCGCTGACCGCCACATTGGCCAACAGGATGATCAAAAGCTGCGCCGAGCGGGCAGTCAAGCGGGTACCGGGCAGTACTGTAATCGTTTCCAATTTAGGGCTGGAAAGGGCACCGATCATCATTGATGAGAACGCGCAGATCATCCGCCACTTGACGCAGAGCTGCCGCAAAGTGTTGGGCAAAGACCCTGCCCACGCGGGCTATGTGGCATACACCGACGCGGCCACCGTATCTCTGTTCACCGGGAACCAAAACGCCATCTGCTTTGGCCCGGGCAACTTAGAGCAAGGCCACACGCTGGACGAGTGGGCGCCGGTAGACGAAATTGAAAAGTGTGCCGAAATCTTTTTAGCGCTCTGTAAGGGCGAGTAGGCTTCGACATCTGGCGCTCGCGCCGGGTTTTGCCCCATTCATGCTTTACTTCATTTTTGCCTCTTGACTGGAGAGCATATCAAATGTAGAATTAGATGAGCGCAGGGATTTTGTGTCCCCCCGCCCTCGGCAATACAGCCGGGGGGTGCTGGTTCGATCACTTAATACAGGAGGAATGAATGATGTTTTGTACATTTTGCGGCGGACAAATCCCCAACGGGGCAGGTGACTGCCCACAATGCGGCAGGAAGTTTGACCCGCCGGCCGGCAGCCAGGAGGCCGAAACCCAAAAGTTCGATTACACCCAGCCCCAACAGTCACCGCCCGCCCATCCCGGCAGCATGGATTTTGGCAGCTTTTTGAGCTTTGACGTAATGATTACCCCGATGATCATGAAGATTATCTATATAATCGGCTCGGTCGTCATCGTTTTAGCCGCACTGGTTGCCATGTTCACCGGCGGAGTTGCGGGGGTCTTTGCCGGGCTGATCGGCGGCGCGCTCGGACTGGTCTATTTTCGGGTCATCTGTGAGGTTATGATCTTGTTCTTTAAGATGCACAAAGACATAAAACAGGTGCGCGAGAACACCGAGCGCAAATAGCTTTATAAACAGACAGGGCAAGGTTGCAGCCGACCGGGTAAGCAATCTTGCCCTGTTAACTTATATGATCGAATTGACATAGGCTGTCCGGCGTGATAAAATTGATTGTTAAAACCTGTATTCACAGGCGAGAAATGTCGGCGCGTCGAGGTATTTTTTGTCGGGAAAGAAAATTTTTCACAGCAATGGTTGTCTGCTGCAAGGGAAATTGACACAGGTCCGTCGGAAAATTACTGCTGTGAGAGCGTTATGAATATAGGTACTTGGCACATTTCACCCGGAACTTATATGACCGGGTTAAACTTTTGGGGGTTGGGTAGTTATGTCTGTAAAGTATATTTTCGTAACCGGGGGCGTTGTTTCCGGGCTGGGAAAAGGGATCACGGCGGCCTCGCTCGGTCGTCTTTTAAAAGAGCGCGGACACCGCGTAACCATCAAAAAGTGTGACCCCTACCTGAATGTTGACCCGGGCACCATGAGTCCGTACCAGCACGGGGAAGTTTTTGTGACCGACGACGGCGCCGAGACCGACCTTGACCTCGGCCACTATGAGCGGTTTATTGATGAGAACCTGACCATCAGCTCCTCCCTGACCAGCGGAAAAATCTACTGGGCGGTGTTAAACCGCGAGCGGCGCGGCGATTATCTGGGCGGCACAGTACAGGTAATTCCCCATGTTACCAACGAAATCAAAGACCGCCTTTACCGTGTCGGGCAGGAGAAGACCGACATCGTAATCACCGAAATTGGCGGCACGGTCGGCGACATCGAGAGCCAGCCGTTTTTAGAAGCGGTACGGCAAATGATGATCGAAGTCGGGCGCGAAAACGCAATCGTCGTGCACGTCACCCTCATCCCCTACATTTTCGGCTCGGAAGAACTCAAGAGCAAGCCGACCCAGCACTCGGTCAAAGAACTGCTCAGCCTGGGATTGCCGCCGGCCATCATCGTCACCCGCACCGAATACCCGCTGCCCGACGATATGCGCGCAAAGCTCGCTTTATTCTGCAATACACGCCCGCAGGATATCATCCAGAACCTGACGGTCGATTCCCTTTACGAAGCCCCGCTCATGCTGGAAAAAGAGGGGTTGGCACAGGCGGTCTGCCATCATCTCGGGCTGGAGGACAAGTCCCCTGATCTGGGCTGGTGGGAAGAAATGGTCGGCCGGATGAAAAATGCGGCCAAAGAAGTCACCATCGGGGTGGTCGGCAAGTATGTATCTCTGCCGGACGCTTACATCTCGATTTCGGAATCCCTTCGCCACGCGGGGATCCCCAACGACGCACATGTCAACGTGCGGCTGATCGACGCAGAAGCGCTTAACTCCGAAAACGCAGCGCAGATGCTGGGTGAGTGCGACGGGGTTCTGGTGCCCGGCGGTTTTGGCGACCGCGGGGTTGAGGGCAAAATCGAAGCGGTTCGTTATGCCCGGGTCAACAAAGTTCCTTATTTTGGGGTTTGTCTGGGGATGCAGCTGGCCGTGGTCGAGTTTGCCCGCGGCGTACTGGGGCTGAGTGACGCGAATTCGGCCGAGCTTGTACAAAATACAAGTGACCCTGTCATACACATCATGCCCGATCAGGTAGATATCGATCAAAAGGGCGGTACCATGCGCCTTGGGTTATATCCCTGCAAATTGATTGACGGCAGCCGCAGCCGTGCGCTGTACGCCGAAGACCTGATCTACGAGCGCCACCGCCACCGGTATGAGCTGAATAACAAATACCGCGAAGAACTCGAAAAGAACGGGATGAAAATCTCCGGGATTTCGCCGGACGCGCAACTGGTCGAGATTGTCGAAATATCCGACCACCCCTGGTTTGTGGGCGTTCAGTTCCACCCCGAGTTTAAGAGCCGGCCAAACCGGCCCCACCCGCTCATCTCCGGCTTTGTTCAGGCCGCCCTGAGCCGCCGGGAGGGCAGGTAGCCTTGCCGCAATATCATTCCCGCTCTGAGGACGAGACAACATCTGTCGCGGCCGAGTTTGCAAGGACATTGCAAAAAGGCGATACCCTCGCGCTGTTTGGCGGCTTGGGGATGGGCAAAACCGCTTTTGTGCGCGGGCTGGCCGACGGTTTGGGGCTGGACGCAGAGCAGGTTTCCAGCCCAACTTTTGCGCTGGTTCATGAATATCGCGGCACGGATGTCACGCTCTGTCACTTTGACATGTACCGGGTAAGCGGCGAGGACGACCTTCACACAACCGGTTTCTTCGATTATCTGGACGGCGAAAACATTCTGGCCATTGAGTGGAGCGAAAAAATTGTGGATGCTTTGCCCAAAAACACCATCACCATCCAGATTTCTCCGGGGAATGGGGAGTCAGACCGCGTGATTGAGATTCAGCCCGGAGAGGGGAAGACCCGCATTTGAAGATTTTAGCGCTGGATACTTCTTCCCGGGCGGCGTCTTGCGCCATCATGCGGGACGGTGTGCTGGCCGGTGAGTTTTTCGCCAATATCGGGTTGACACACTCGCAGACAGCTATGCCGATGGTTGAGGCAATGCTGGAGCAGACAAAAATCAATCTGCACGAAATCGATGTGTTCGCGGTGACCACCGGGCCGGGTTCGTTTACAGGGCTGCGGATTGGCGTCTCCTGTGTTAAGGGGATGGCCGCCGCGCTGAACAAGCCCTGTGCCGGAGTGTCTACCCTGCTGGCTTTGGCAGGCGGTGTGAGTGTCTTTTCGGGATATATCTGCCCGGTGATGGACGCACGGCGGGAGCAAGTTTACACCGCGTTGTTTGAAAGTACAGGCGGGCAAACCCTCCGCAAACGGGAGGATGAGGCCTTGCCGCTTTCCGAACTCAAAACAGTGTTGGCCGCGCTTGCGCCCACCCCGGTTTTGCTGGCCGGGGACGGTGGCAGTCTCGCGTTTGGCACACTGGGTGACCTTGGACATGTCAGCCTCGCACCCGAGCGGATTTTACACCAGCGGGCGTCGGTGGTCGCGCAGATCGCAGGTCAGATGGCGGTCGACGGCCAGTTGGTATCGCCAGGCGGGCTCGCTCCCGGCTATCTCCGGCTTCCCCAAGCCGAACGGGAGCGCCTTGAGGCAATCAACCAATGAAATAAGGAGCGTGCGCATGGTTACAAATATCGGCCCCGACCCCAGCAGCACTTATCCGAACAAGAATCTAAAGCAAATCTGCTTTATTAATAATGTGGTCAAGAACCCAAATATCGTAATTGGTGATTATACCTACTATGACGATATAAACGGGGCGGAAAAATTTGAAGAACGCGTTACACACTTTTACGATTTTATTGGTGATAAACTGATCATCGGTAAATTCTGCGCGATTGGCCGCGGGGTGGAGTTTATCATGAATGGCGCAAACCATCGCATGTGTTCTGTGACAACCTACCCCTTTAACATCATGGGCTGCGGTTGGGAAAAAGCCGCGCCATCATTAGAAGATTTGCCGCTAAAGGGCGATACGGTAGTTGGCAGCGATGTTTGGATCGGGCAAAATGTTACGGTTATGCCGGGGGTTAAGATAGGGGATGGTGCAATTATCGCCGCCAATTCTGTCGTGACAAAAGACATTCCGGCATATCACATAGCAGGCGGGAATCCGGCCGGAATGATCAGGAAGCGCTTCAATGACGAGCTTGTTAGCTACCTTTTGAAAATTAAGTGGTGGGATTGGCCGCCGCAAAAAATATTTGATAACCTCGAGATTTTGTGCAGTTCCGATCTGGAAGCGATAAGAAAAATAAGCGCATGAGGGCGGTACATCCGGGCAACTTTCACGGGCAAACCGTTTAATTGTGACATTGACAAAAGCGTATAAATGAAAGGAAGGCTGTAATTATGAAGGGCAAACCGGTAATCTTTGATCACCCTCTCATTCAGCACAAGCTGACTTTTGTGCGGGACAAGAACACCGACACCAAAGAATTTCGCGAGCTTATCTCAGAGATTGCGGCGCTTATGTGCTATGAGGCCACCCGCGACCTGCCTTTGATGGACACCGAAGTAACCACCCCCGTCGGCCCGGCCAAGACCAAAATTCTGGCCGGCAAAAAGCTGGCCATCGTCCCCATTTTGCGGGCGGGGCTGGGGATGGTTGACGGCATCCTGCGGATGATCCCGGCGGCCAGGGTTGGGCATATCGGCCTTTATCGCGACCACGAAACCCACCTGCCGGTTGAGTATTACTGCAAGCTGCCCTCAGATATCAGCGAGCGGGATGTCTTTGTCCTTGACCCGATGCTGGCCACCGGCGGCTCGGCGGTGGACGCAATCACCATGATCAAAGAAAAGGGTGCAAAAAACATCTATTACCTTTGTATCATCGCCGCACCAGAAGGGCTTGAAATGCTGGGCAAAGCACATCCGGATGTGCAAGTTTACTGCGCTGCACTTGATGAGAAGCTCAATGAGAACAAGTACATTGTCCCCGGCTTGGGCGACGCGGGTGACCGAATCTTCGGTACAAAGTAATCATTGACAAATTCAGCCGCGGGATAGTATGATGTAAAGTGGCGGTGATCTCGGCCGCCCGACCAACTTTGTTGGAGGTAACAGGCAGATATGATATACAGTATGACCGGATATGGCCGGGCCGCCAGAACAATTGACGGGCGGGAAATCGGCGTTGAAATCCGCTCGGTCAACCATCGTTTTTTTGAATTCAGTGTGCGCCTCCCCCGCTCGATGAACTATCTCGAAGAGATGTTGAAGTCGCAGGTACACGCAAAAGTTTCCCGCGGGAAGATTGACCTCAACTTATCCCTGCTCTCACTCGAAGAACCGAACGCCCAGGTTCTGATCAACCGCCCGCTGGCTGAGGGGTATCTCGCGGCTTTGCGCTCGCTTGGTGAAGAACTCGGTGTCGAGGATGACGTAACGCTGTCCTCCTTATCGCGCTTTCACGATATTTTTGTACTGCGCAAGAGTGAGCTGGACGAAGACGCACTGGGCGAAGCGGTCAAGACAGTGGCCGGCGAGGCACTTGAGCACTATATGGCCATGCGGGCAGCTGAGGGCGAAAAACTCAAACAGGATGTAGTTGAGCGGCTGGCGCGAATACTTGCCTTTCTCGAGCAGGTTGAGACGCGTTATCCCGCCATTGTGGACGCTTACCGCGCCCGGCTCTTCCAAAAGCTGACCGATCTGCTGGACGGCCAGCAAGCCGACGAGCAGCGAATTCTGACCGAGGCCGCCATCTTTGCCGAAAAAACCGCGGTGGCTGAAGAGACAGTCCGCCTGCGCAGTCACATCACCCAGCTTGAAGATGTTTTGAACGCCGACCAGCCAATCGGGCGAAAGCTCGACTTCTTAGTTCAGGAAATGAACCGTGAAGCCAACACAATCGGCTCAAAGGCACAGGACATCGAGGTCGCCAAGCTGGTAGTCGAAATCAAAAGCGAAATCGAAAAGATTCGGGAACAGATTCAGAACATCGAATAGTATGGGGGGAATCGGCCATTAAGCTGATTAACATCGGTTTTGGGAATATGGTTTCGGCCGGGCGGGTGATTGCCATTGTAAGCCCTGAATCCGCGCCCATCAAGCGGATTATTCAGGACGCGAGGGATCGCGGCACACTGATCGACGCAACTTACGGCCGGCGCACCCGCGCGGTTATTATCACCGACTCCGACCACATCATCCTCTGCGCGGTTCAGCCCGAAACGGTTGCCGGGCGGCTGGACGGCGAGGGCAGTGATGACTAGACGCGGGGCGTTGATTGTGGTATCCGGCCCATCCGGGGTGGGCAAGGACTCTGTGCTCAAAGCGTTTATGCCCGGGCGGCGGGATATTATGCTGAGCATTTCGGCCACCACCCGCCCGCCAAGAGTAAATGAAATAGACGGCGAGCACTACCACTTCATCTCACAGGATGCGTTTAAAGACATGATCGCCAAAGACGAAATGCTTGAGTACGCCGAATACGCGGGCAACTATTACGGCACCCCCAGACAGTGGGTCGAGGAAAACTTGCGCCGGGGAATGCACGTCATTCTTGAGATCGAGCTGGTCGGCGCGTTAAAGATTCGCGCACTCATGCCCGAGGCCGTTTTTGTCTTTTTGATGCCGCCATCCCTTTCCACCCTGCGGGACCGGCTGATCGGCAGGGGAACCGAGACACCGTCTTCTATCAGCGCGCGAATGGAAGCCGCCAAAAAGGAAATCCTACAGGCGAGCGCTTACGATTACATCATTGTCAACCACACACTGCCCGACAGCTGTGAGAAGCTGAGCGCAATCATCGGCGCAGCTGCCCAGCGGGCATCCCACTTAAAAGATATCATTCAGGAGGTTACTAAAGATGCTTAGACCATCCATGTACCAGATTATCGGGAAACACGACAACTACTACGAGTTTGTAGTCGCGATCGCACAGCGCGCGCGGGATATTGCCGACGTGGCCGAAAGCAACCATATTTCGTTGGTTGAAAAACCGGTAAAACTGGCCGTAGAGGAGTTTTCCTGCGGGACTGTAAGGGTCAGTGATTTCATTTAGCCATTGGTGATAATTCGCTTCCCATATTATCCATTTGTCATATAACCTTTGAGCGGAGGTATGTGAAATTGCATCTGACCGCCGGGGTAGCCGTGGAGGGCGCGGCCTTTCATTTTGACCGTGTCTATACTTACCTGATTCCCGCGGAGCTGGCGGGTAAAGTATTGCCCGGCTGTCGGGTGCGTGTGCCATTTGGGCGCTCGAACGCAAAGCGGCTCGCGGTCGTTCTCTCATTGGGTCAAGCGGCAGAAAATGCTCGCCTCAAGCCAATAGTCGAACTCTTGGACCCTTCTCCCCTGTTGGACGAGGAGGGCCTTTGGCTTTTACGCTATTTGCGCGAACAAACTTTTTGCAGCTGGTTTGACGCGCTCAAGCTTTTGTTGCCGGCCGGATTGGGTATAGTCTTTACCGCGCTTTATTCACTGACCGAACAGCCTCATCCATTGTTGGATACACGACAGAGCGAGATTATAGCTATCCTTAAAAAACGCGAACGACCACTTTCACTTATACAACTGAGTAAGGCGATTGGTGCCACACAAAAAGAGCTGGATGAATTGGTCGAAATGGGCGCGATCGTCCGGCTTGAGCGCAGCCGTGGGAAAGTTCTGGACGAAAAAGTCACCATGCTGCGGCTGCTGGACGGCTGGGAAACGCTAAAGTTGAGCACCGGACAAAGAAAGGCGGCCAGCTTTCTGGCTGAAAGCGACGGCGCAACGCTCAAGGAACTGCTTTATTTCACAGGGCTGTCACGGGCGGTGGCTGAGGGGCTGCGCAAGAAAGGCGGGGTCGAGTTTTATGACTTTGTTCTGCCGCGAAACCCATACGCCGGGAAAGATATGCCGCCGCTGTCAGCCATCACACTAACCGCAGAGCAACAGGCGGCCGTCGACCGGTTGACCGCATGTCTGGACTCCCCCGACAGGCCCGCCCTGCTCTACGGGGTGACCGGTTCGGGTAAAACACAGGTTTATCTCACGCTGATCGAAGAAGCGCTGGCACGTGGGCGGGGCGCAATTGTGATGGTGCCCGAAATCTCGCTGACCACGCAGACGATGGAGAGCTTTCACGCCCGGTTTGGCGGGCGGGTAGCTGTTTTGCACAGCGGGCTTTCGCTGGGTGAGCGTATGGACGAATGGCGGCGGATCAAAAGCGGCGGTGCCGACATTGTAGTCGGCACCCGCTCAGCCGTCTTTGCGCCAATGAGCAACATCGGCCTGATCGTGATTGACGAAGAGCAGGAACACAGCTACAAATCCGACAAATCCCCTCGCTTTCACGCCCGTGAGATCGCACGGGCACGCTGTCGTCAACAGGGCGCGCTGCTTTTACTGGCATCCGCTACCCCGTCGATTGAGAGCTATCACGCCGCCAAAATCGGGCAGGCTGAATTGATAATATTGGACACCCGATACGGTCCGAATAACCTCCCGGTTGTCGAAGTAATCGACATGGGTGGTTCCGAAAACCTCTCGGACACACCTTCCTTGAGCGCCCGCCTGCGGGAGGAGCTGCACTACAACTTACACAAAGGTGAGCAGAGCATACTGCTGCTCAACCGGCGGGGACACTCAACTTTGGTTCGGTGTTCGGGGTGCGGGGATGTGGCCGAATGCCCCTCCTGTTCGGTCGCGATGACTTATCATGCGGCAAACGGTGCTCTGCTCTGCCATTATTGCGGCCATCAGAAAGAGCGGGCGACTTGCTGTGCGCTCTGCGGAAGCGAGTTGCTTCGTTATATGGGCGAGGGGACGCAAAAACTGGAAGAAACGCTGCGAAATGTCTTTCCGGACGCGCGAATTCTGCGGGTGGATATGGACACAACTATGAGCAAGTTCGCGCACCAGCGGCATTTTTCAGCTTTCGCTGCCGGTGAGTACGACATCATGATCGGCACCCAGATGGTGGCCAAGGGGCTAAACTTCCCAAAGGTTACGTTGGTGGGAGTATTGGGTACCGATCTTAGCCTTTACGCCAATGATTTCCGCAGTTTTGAGCGGACATTTGCCCTGCTCACCCAAGTGGTTGGGCGGTCAGGGCGAGGTGCGCTTGGCGGCCGGGCATTTATCCAGACCTACTGCCCGGAAAGCCCGGTCATTAACCTGGCCGCCAAACAAGATTACCCCGCTTTCTTCGCTGACGAGGATGAAAGCCGCCGACTGCATATCTATCCACCTTACTGCCAGATGGCCGGAATCGGCTTTGTCGGCCCCGACCGGCGGGAGGTGGCACAGGCCGCCCGTTCTTTCGCACAGCGATTTGGCGAACTGGCAAAGAGCGACTACCCCGGCCTGCCCCTCCGGCTCCTGGGGCCAACCCCGGCCGAGCTGGCCAAATCGGCGGGCAAATATCGCTTCAAACTGATTTTAAAATGCAAAAACAACCAGCCAACCCGCGCCTTAATCGACGCGACCCTGCGCTGGTTTTACGAGAACAACAAACATGTGGGCGCTTTCGTTGACATGCACTACAACGGCTGGTAGCGAGGAGAGATTTAGATGGCACTCAGGATTATTTTAACCGGCGAGGATGCTGTGCTCCGCAAGAAAAGCCGGGAGGTCACCGTTTTTGACGAGCGGCTGCACCAGCTGCTGGACGATCTGTATGAGACGATGGAAGAGGCAAACGGGGTGGGGTTGGCCGCCGTGCAGGTGGGAATTCTGCGCCGGGCGGTGGTTATCGATGTGGGCGAAGGGCGAATCGAGCTGATCAATCCGGTCATCACCCAGCGCTCGGACGAAAAAATCTGCTCACCTGAGGGCTGTCTTTCCTTCCCCGGCGAGACCGGGCTGGTCGAGCGCCCCAAGTCGGTAACCGTGGAGGCACTTGACCGCAACGGCAATTTCTTTGCCGTCACCGGACAGGATCTGCTTGCCCGCGCACTTTGCCACGAACTTGATCACCTGGACGGCATCATCTATCAAGACCACGCGATCCTGATGCTTGACCCAAGCGAAGTGGCTGACGAGGATGAATAAAAGGAGATGATCGGATGTCTCGATTCTTTTTAAGCCGATTAGATGGCCAAACCGCCTACATCGAGGGAGAGGACGCCAAGCATATCGCAAAAGTTTTGCGGGCATCCTCAGGACAAGAGTTCACGCTCAGCGACGGGGCAGGCGTCGATTATCTCTGCGCTGTACGCGCGCTTTCGCCTGCTCTGATCACCCTGGATGTACTGTCCAGTCAGCCCTGCAAAAGCGAACCGAAAGCCAAAATTCGACTTTTTCAGGCTTTGCCCAAAGGTGACAAACTCGAGTTCATCGTCCAAAAGGCGGTCGAGCTTGGGGTCAGCGAAGTTATTCCGGTACTCACCTCCCGCTGTATCTCACGGCCCAGCCACAAAGGGATGGACAAAAAGCTGGTTCGACTCCAACGAATCGCCTACGAGGCGGCCAAACAGTCGGGGCGCAGTATCATCCCGCAGGTACGCCCCCTGCTCGAGTTCGACAAAGCGATCGACCAGATGGCCGGCTGTGAGCTCCCTTTGCTCTTTTACGAGGAGAGCCGGACCCCACTCCGGCAGCTGTTAAAGCCGGAGGCTGCCTCTGTCTCGCTGATGATCGGGAGCGAGGGCGGTTTTTCGCCCGGCGAAGCTGATCTTGCCCAAGTTCGGGGAGTACCGGCTGTCGGTTTGGGCGGCCGGATTTTGCGCTGCGAGACCGCACCAATTGCGGCCCTATCGGTGATTATGTACCACCTCGGTGAGTTTTGATGCAGTAAGATTGCCCGATCCTTCCTAGGGCGTGTTGACATAAAGCTGAACGCCCGTATTTTGGTGAATTTTGAGCCTTTCTTCGTTGTCGTTACAAAGTACTGACGATGAGCGCCCATACAGCGAAGAGTCTCAGCGGAATACATATAGTATTCCTTCCTCCTCCGCCTTGAAATGCTCGAAAATTCACTCAAAATCC
>Ga0131853_10006408_pt1 | contig 21232 bp, 21 predicted proteins | sample TergutLab28metaG_FD_92764 | JGI IMG/M metagenome (GOLD analysis project Ga0131853, IMG submission 92764) | Labiotermes labralis P1 segment gut microbial communities from Petit-Saut dam, French Guiana - Lab288 P1 (version 2) (version 2) | ecosystem: Host-associated > Arthropoda: Insects >...
ACACAAAAAAACGCTTCAATGAGCGTTATATAAACCGCTATAAGCGTTCTATCATGCTATATTTTATTATCATTGCTGAATGGGAAACACCGCACAAATATTTGAAAAAAATAACCCTTTTTATAGGGTTATAAAGCAAAATTTATAAAAAAATAATACTCTCCCAACCGTGAAAGTATATACTTCCAAGGTTATGTATGGTTTATAATATATTCCAAGTATAGCATTTTATGCCTGTGATTTTATTTTGTTACTGGCGAGAAGAAAAGCGGCAAGGGTTTTTATATTGCGGCGGTCTTACACATGGGTAACAAGGTGGGATAATTTCTATGCGGCGTATAAAGCCGCCTATAGCGTTTCTGTTGCCGTTTTGGGTATGGCGTGATATTTGGGTTAGGTGTATTCCCAAATGGCAATATAAAGCGATACAGGGCATTGTAGACGGTCTTAGAATTGCGGCGGTCTTACACATGGGTAACAGGCGGGATAATTTCTATGCGGTGTATAAAGCCGCTTATAGCGTTTCTGTTGGCATTTGGGGTACGGCGTGATATTTTGGTTAGGCGTATTCCCAAAGGGCAGTATAACGCGATACAGGGCATTGTAGACGGTCTTAGAATTGCGGCGGTCTTACGCATGGATAACAGGCGGGGTAATTTATATGCGGCGTATAAAGCCGCCTATAGCGTTTCTGTTGGCGTTTTGGGTACGGTGTGATATTTGGGTTAGGCGTATTCCCAAAGGGCAGTATAAAGCGATACAGGGCATTGTAGACGGTCTTAGAATTGCGGCGGTCTTACGCATGGGTAACAGGCGGGGTATTTTCTATACGGCGTATAAAGCCGCCTATAGCGTTTCTGTTGGCGTTTTGAGTACGGCGTGATATTTGGGTTAGATATATTCCAACAGAAAACATAACACAAAACAAAAGATATTAACGGTGTGAATATCGCGGCGGGTTCTTTTTTTGGCGGGATTACTCTAAAGTGTATTATTTTTATCGGTTTAATATTTCCCCAAACTGTACATAATCAAAACATAAAAGTGAATTAACGTACATAAACCGAAATGAAAAATACCCACTACAAAACAAGCCGATAAATTGAAAATTAACTTCCATTTTTCAACAATTATAAAACGAGCGTATTTTACAAGAAATTACCCGATTGAAAATGCCGTCTAAAAATGCTAAAATATATGATGTACAGGCGGTTTGTCGGTAGTGGTTTTTTCTAACTCTTGCTATCCATATAACATACATAATCTCCAACTTCATACCGGATAAGCGGCATAGTTTTCAATCTTAGAGTGGTAATCACCAATGAGCCCGGTTTATTTGGTTCGGTTATAATATTACCATCATCGTCAATTATTTCTGTTAAAATACCTTTTTCATTTAAATGATGGTGAAAATATTTGCATGTATATGCAATAAGCCATGCTTCTCTACATCCATAATGACTAGCCAAGGTTACTTTCATTATCTTTTCAATATATTCTTTTTCTTCTACTGAAATATACGATCCTGTATGTTCAATTACTTTCAAATTTGCAAATGTAACCGGATTACCCTTAGTAATATATTCACAATACTTTTCTGCTTCATATATTTGTAATTGCCACCAACTATAACTAGTATTCTTTAAATACTCCAATTGCTGCTTTATTTTTTCCTGGTATTCCAAATGCTCAAATTGTTCCAATCCTTGATTAAATAGTAAACTAATCAAGTCTCTTGGTAAAACAGGTGATAACTTGTTTCTAAAATACCATAAATCACGAGAAAGAAGCATTCTTTCATTGGCAGATTTCACACTGACAAAGGGGGTACCTGTCGTTCCGCTTGTAAAATCTGTCACATAATTTTTCCCGTTATGCTCATATTCTAAGGTTTTGCCATGAACATATTTTTCAGTATAAACCATTTCGTCTAATAATTCCGTAGGTATACATTTGTCTACAAATAAACGATAATTGGCTTTTAATAATTTTTTGTCAACAATCGGAAGATTATCAAATGCTTCTTCAAATGAAGAATTTTCTAAGTCGTAACCCGATAATTTCTCTGTGTAAAATGGTATGTTTTCTTTTGCAGATATTAACAATTTTTTTAAAGATTGCATATGTTTTCACCATCATTTTCATTATTTATTAGCAGCATCCATGCTTTAATTTCATCATTTATCAATAAATTTTTACATTCATTTATCCGAAGATAATCAAGCTTGCGCGGGACAGAAATATTGCCTATAATAAAGCGGTTTTTTATTATATCCCAACCTTTAATCAGACCTTTAAATTTATCAACGAGTTTAATATATTTGCTTTTGCTTATAAATTCATTTGCGTATAGTCTTTTTATCAGCTTCAAATTTGCTAAATGTCTATTCGATATACTTAAAGCACAGGATGAAAATAATTCAAACATATATCCTCCTTCTATATCTTTATCTGATACTTGCCAATAATTTCCAAATAAACCTTTCAGTTCATGCACCAGCCGATTAGCATTTTTCAACACCTCATTAAAGTCAAGATTATAATTATCTGTTTTTCCATATTTTACCAAATACGCATCTATTTCTAATGAACAATCAGAAACAGCTTTTACAAAACGTATTCGCGGTATACAATATTCTCCGTATTTCTTATTATTGTCATCAAAAATAATAAACAAATCATTTGAAGAATCATATCCTTTAACCAAAGAATAATGTTCCCAATGATATTTCTGCCAACACAAGCTATTTGGAATCCAATTATATAAATCAACTCCTATATAAAGATAATGATTATGTAATAACCCGATTACTTGATCTGCTATACTGATGAAACTAGATCACGCTGTTCCTTAATATGTCCAATCATTAGATATTCGAGATTTGTCCCATTAGCTGTTCGCTCTTCCACTATTCTATATTTATAAGTATTCATATATGCCGCATCAATATATTTTTTGTCAATAGATGTGAGGATTGAGTAATTGTTATTAAACCAGCAATTAATCCAAAACTCACCAAAAGGCTGCAAATCCAACATTTCTATTCTCCTAAAATAATCAAGTATCTTTTTCATTTTACAACAAGCGCCAATATTTTTAAAGAGAAAACTTATTTTTTTGGAAATTATTAAATAAAAATCAAACTTTCAGACTAAATAATTTAATCTCAAAACACAAAATGTATTGACATAATTATAAAAATAATACATAATTATTTCATTGTCAAAAACTAGTGCTATTTGTAATAACGTAGTGCTTAACCGCCAAAAATATAGACAGGAGGAATTATCCATATAAATATAAATATGATGGATGTAAAATTGTATGAAAAGTGGTCGAGTTTGGAAATTCAGAGATGATATAGATACTGATCAAATAATTGCAAGTCAGTATTTGATTTATCCAAATATTGAAGAAATGAAAAAATATGCATTTGAATCCTTGGATTCATGCTTTGCTAAAAATGTTATTGAAAATGATATAATTGTTGCAGGGCAGAACTTTGGGTGCGGGTCGTCAAGGGAGCAGGCCCCCCGAGTGCTAAAGGCTTTAGGCATATATGCGGTTGTTGCTCAAAGCTTCGGGCGTATTTTTTATCGGAATGCAATTAATATCGGTTTACCGGTTATTTTATGTGAATCTATTCAAAACGATATAAAACAAGGGGAAGTGATAACAGTTAATTTTGATGCCGGGGAAATTATTGCCGGTGAAAAACAGTATAACTGCACAAAGTTACCTGAACATATGCAAAAAATTATTAATAAAGGCGGCTTGATTGAGTTTCTTAATAGTGATGAAGCTGAATTTTAAAATAAGGAACGGAGAGTATAATGACTATTGGTGAAAAAATCATTGCTTCGGCAGCAGGAGTCAGTAAAGTTTATCCAGGTGAGATTCATACTGTAAAATTAGATAAAATGATGACAAATGACGGAACTACTCATATTACACTTGATATGTATCATAATGAACTAAAAAATCCGAGAATATCTGATGTTGAAAAATTAATATTTGTTATTGATCATAATTTTCCGGCTGATTCTTCGAAAACTGCTGATGCACATCGTAAAATGAGGGATTTTGCAAAAAAACACGACATTGTATTTTATGAAGGTAAGGGAATCTGTCATCAGTTAATGATTGAGAATCATGTTAATCCCGGTGAAATAATCATTGCTGCCGATTCACATGCATGTACTTACGGAGCTTTAGGGGCATTTGGTACCGGAGTTGGCTGCGCAGATTTTTTGTATGCAATGGTAACCGGAACAATGTGGATGATGGTTCCTGAAACGATTAGATTCGAACTGACCGGAAAACTGCGTGATGGAGTATATGCAAGAGATTTGATGCTGACTATAATCGGGGATATTGGAGTCGGAGGCTGCAATTACAAAATAATGGAATTTGCAGGGGAAGGTTTGGAAAATCTGTCATTAAATGATCGTCTTGTCTTATCTAATTTGGCAGTCGAAGCAGGAGCCAAAACAGCCTTAATGGAAGTAGATAAAAAAGTTTTAGATTATCTTGAAAAAAGGGGCCGTAAGCCTAAAGCGCTGTTCAAAAGTGATCCTGATGCAAATTATATGGCAAAACATCAATACGATTTGGGTAAAATAGAACCTGTTGTTGCCCGGCCGGATCATATTGATGATGTTGTTGCTGCGAAAAATGAAATAGGTACAAAAATTGACCAGGCTTTTGTTGGTTCATGTAATAATGGGCGAATAGAGGAATTGCGAACTGTCGCAAAAATCCTAAAAAACAAAAAAGTGAATCCGCAAGTTCGTTTTATTATCTCCCCTGCTTCAAATGAAATTTTTGCGCAAGCGATGAGGGAAGGTGTAATTGATGTACTTAATGAAGCCGGGGCTATGATAGTAAACAGCAATTGCAGCGTATGTTGGGGAAGTTGTCAAGGTGTGCTTGCTTCAGGGGAAGTGTTGATTTCAACCGGGACACGAAACTTTCGTGGAAGGGCAGGGCATCCGGATTCAAAAATATATTTGGCTTCGGCTGCAACTGTTGCCGCTTCCGCAATCCGGGGAGAAATAATGACCGAAGATGATTTAAAATAGTAACTAAGGATAAAGTAAGGATAAAGGTAAATGAAAACACATTTTTCAGGAAAAATATGGATAGTAAATGATGATATTGATACCGATATAATTATTCCGACTGAATATTTGGCTCTTTCGTCTTTAGATGAAATGGCTGCTTATGCTTTTTCGCCGTTGCGCCCGGGATTTGCTAAAGAAATTAAACCAGGTGATATTTTGGTTGCCGGAAAGAATTTTGGTTGTGGTTCATCACGTGAACAGGCAGTAGAAGTTATCAAGAAACTTGGAGTTGCTGCTATTATTGCTAAAGGCTTTGCCCGGATTTTTTACCGGAATGCCATAAATAATGGATTGCTTGTTTTGGAAAATCCTTTATTAAAAGACAATGTATCGGAAGGTGATGAGATTGAGATCATTGTCGGCAAAGAAATCATTCACAATAGCAATAGTTACCCTTTGCAGGCAATAGATGATAATGTTATGCAAATATTGGAGTGCGGGGGACTTGTACCGGCGATGAAGAAAAGAAATGGGAGTGAATGAAAGTGGCAAGTACAATAATTGAAAAAATTATAGCGCGAAATATTGGCAGGGAAATTGTAAAGCCGGATGAAGTGGTTATTGTATATCCGGACAAGGTAATGATACATGATATTTTTATTCCCTTTGTTGCCGATAAATTTGAAGAAATGGGATTTACTAAAGTTTGGGATGCTGAAAAGGTGGTTTTAATTTATGATCATTTAGTACCCGCTGCAGTAATTGATGATGTACGGCATACAAATATTGGCGATGCCTTTGCAATGAAGCACAAATTACCATATGTCCACCGCCGGGATGGCATTTGTCATCAATTAATGATTGAACAAGGCTATGTTAAACCAGGAGATGTTGTTTTCGGGACTGATTCACACACAACTACATACGGGGCTGTAGGTGCTTTTTCAACTGGTATTGGTTACACGGAGATGGCAGCGGTCCTTGGTACCGGTAATTTATGGGTCAAAGTTCCGCAAACTATACAAGTTACGATTGAAGGAAAGCTTAATCAAAATGTAAGCGCAAAAGACGTTATTCTCCACTTGTTAGGAGAAATTGGTGCTGACGGGGCTAACTACTGTTCTATCGAATTTGTCGGAAGTACTATCAGAGAAATGAGCCTTTCGTCGCGGATGACAATAGCAAATATGGTCGTTGAGGCAGGGGCAAAATGTGCTATGTTTGAGGTAGATGAAAAATCATTTCAGTTTGTTAAAAATTCCGCTTTTGAGAATTTGGATATAAAATGTGACAGCGATGCCAATTATCTTCGAAAAATTTATTATAAAGCTGAAAAGCTAGAACCTGTCGCCGCTTGTCCGTCGCAAGTTGATAACATTCGTAGAATAAGTGAACTTGTAGGGACTAGCATAGACCAAATATTTGTTGGTTCATGTACTAATGGGCGCTTAGAAGATATTGAAGTTATTGCACATATCTTAAAAGGAAAGACAGTTTCTCCTTTTACCAGACTTATTGTAACCCCGGCAAGCCGTGAAATATATGGAGATGCATTGCGTTGCGGTTTCCTTGAAGTATTATTACAAGCCGGGGCAACGATAACCATGCCTGGCTGTGGTCTTTGCTGCGGCCGTTCCGGAGGAATCTTAGCAGATAACGAGCGGGTATTATCGACAAGTAACCGAAATTTTCTTGGCCGGATGGGCAGTTCAAAAGTAGAAATTTATTTGGTCTCTCCGGCAACAGCAGCCGCCAGCGCAATAGAGGGTAAAATAGTATTGCCATAATAACTAAAACATTCTAAGGAAAAGGAGCAAAAAATGAAAAAATTATTACCTATTTGGTTACTGGCAGTTTTATTAACAGTAACAACATTTACAACAAGCGGTTGTTCCAATAAAGAAAATAACATTGTAATTTATTCTTCTTCTGATCAGGTTAGAAATGCAATGTATATGGAAATGCTAACAGAAAAATTTCCTGATTATGAAATTGATATTATGTATATGACCAATGGGGTACAAGCTTCAAGACTTCTGGCAGAAGGTAATAATACAACTGCTGATATCTCAATTAGTCTTGAAATATCTTATTTATTACAACTCGGCGATTTACTAAAAGACTTAAGTGAATTAGATTTTGATATATCTAATATTCTACCTGAACTTTTAGATTCAAATAATAAATATTTGCCTTGGGAGATATTTAATGGTGTTATTGCAATTAACGAAGATTTACTCAATGAACTAGGAATCCCAGTCCCTACTACTTATGACGAATTGCTGCATCCAAGATATCAAGGTTTAATTTCAATGGCTAATCCTCAATCTTCCAGTGCCGGACATATATTTGTTATCTATTTTGTTGAACGTATGGGTGAAGATCAAGCATTTGCTTTTTTTAATGAGCTGGCTTTGAATATTAATCAATTTCATTCATCAGGTTCCGGTGTTACTACATCCCTTTTGAATGAGGATATCGCCATAGGCTTTACATGGTTACATAATGCTATAAATGAAATCGAAAGAGGTGCGAATATTTCACTTAGTTTCTTAGATGAATACTCTCCCAGCTCTATGGGCGGAATTGCATTAACGGCAAATGGCTCGCAAAAAAGTGCGGCGGTAGAGGTTTTTGAATATTTAATTAACGAAGTATCACTCGTAGACAAACAATTATATTCCCCGGGCAAAGTTTTTATTAATCAAATTAGTAAGAATACACATTATCCTTCTGATATTCAGCATAAATTTTGCATAATTGATCCGGAACGAAGAGAGCAATTACTGGATCGCTGGAGCCATTAATGATCAAACTTGACGGCATAAATAAATCTTTTGGTAAGGAGCATGTTTTAAAAGATATTTCGTTTTCAGTAAATGAAGGGGAGTTTATTAGTATCGTCGGGGAATCAGGCTCAGGAAAATCTACACTTTTAGGCATTATTCTTGGTTCTGTATTGTCAGATGGCGGGGCAATTTATTTAAATGGTAAAAATGTTACAGGTGAAGAAATTTCTAAACGTGAAATCGGAATTGTGTTTCAACAAAGTGCTCTTTTTCCTACAATGACTGTCCTTAATAATGTTGTATATCCGCTGCGTAAAAAAGGGTTTTCAAAGAAAAGGTCACATGAAAAAGCAATGGATTACTTATCAATGACAGGTCTGACAGAGCATTTATATAAAAAGCCATACATGCTTTCCGGCGGGCAAAGTCATCGCGTAGCAATTGCCCGAATGTTAGCTATGGAATACCCAATATTACTCTTAGACGAACCATTTTCTGCTTTAGATCCCAATATACGCACACAATTACGGGAAGAAATCCATCAAATACAACGTAAATTAAATATCACATTAGTATATGTCTCTCATGATATTGAAGAGGCTCTGTATCTTTCTGATAAAATATTAATTTTGCATCGTAATGAAATACAACAATATGATTCTCCAAGCAATACATTGATTAATCCGATAAATGATTATGTTGAAAGTTATATTAGAAAAAATTTATTAAATAAACTTGAACTTGTTAATGGACTTACATATCAATATTATCAAAACTTAAAAAAAACGGAATAACAAATTATGAAATCAAGGATTGACATTCTAAAACCTATATCCATTTTCTTAATTGTAATTTTTATAGTATTGCTTGTAAGTCCAATGCTGAATATTGTTTCGCATTTAAAAATTAGTGAACTGGAATCTCTTTTTCAAACAACAACTTTTAAGAAAATATTCCTACAATCTCTTTTTTTGTCGTTATGTGTAAGTTTGATTTCTGTTTCATCGGCATTAATTATCTCACTTATTATCCGTGAGCAAAAACCGCTGATTCAACAATTTTTTGTTCTATGTTTTACAATTCCTACGCTAATGCCCAGCATGTCTTTAGGTATGGGGATTATGTTTTTGTTTAGCCGAAGCGGAATGATTAATCAGGTATTCGGATGGCAAATTAATATTTTGGGGTTCCGAGGGTTACTTCTAGGGCTCGTATTATATACAATGCCTTTTGCTGTTTTACAGATATTTGATGTATTAAGATATGAGGATACACACTTACATATTGAGTCTAAAGCATTAAATTTAGGCTCTTTATCGCGATTATATATACTTACCCTTCCCCGCAGTAAGTCTGCAGTGAAGCGGGCATTCTTTTCGACATTTTTACTTTCATTTACCGATTTTGGAATTAATATAATGATAAGCGGCCAATACAAAACTTTATCACTAAGTTTATATCAGGAAATTATCGGGAGGATGAACCTAAGTAAAGCAGCATTAATTTCTATACTTATGTGGATTCCCTTGTTTGTCCTGTTTGTTTTTTGTATGAAAGGGGCTTCAGTTGTATTTAAGCGTAATGAGAAAGGGACAATATCTTCTTTTTTTTTAAATAACAAAGGAAAGGTTATTTCTTTTATAATTTTAGCAGTCTGCGTTTTTTTATTCCTTTTACCAATAGTATCTTTTATTGCTTCTTCATTTCGTCCAACTAATCTAAATAATCCCGACCGGATGCAAAATTATACATCTCTTTTGAATTTTAACATAAAACAATATTTAATAAATTCTTTGGTAATTTCTTTTAGTGTTTCCTTTTTCGGCTCAATTCTTTGTTGTATTACAGCTTATTTCACATCAAAAGTCAATAATTCAATAACCCGTATATTAAAAGTTATAGCCGTCATCCCTTATTCTGTAACCCGGGCTTATAATTGGCTTGGGATATATAATAAGTTATAGCTCAATGGGATTTTTATTTGATTCATATATACCATTAATATGTGTCAGTATTATCAATTTTTTTGGAATACCCTACTTCATGTTTTTAAATAACTTTTCTCTGATGGATAATGAAATTGAAATATCCGCTAAAGTATTTCGTTTAAATCGTCTGGATGTATTATTGCGTATCTATTTAGTGCAAATGAAACAGACTATAGCTGAGTCTATGGTTTTTTATTTTGTTAATAGCATGGTGGCAATTTCTGCTATTATTTTACTTTTTCGCAGCAGGACAATGCCGCTATCTATTTTAATTACTCAATTTGAATCACAATTATTGATCTTTCTTGCAGCTTCTGTTACTGCAATAATTATGCTGATAAATATTGTGATAAAAATTATTTTCTATATTTTCTTCAGGCAAAAATCCGAATGATAGTCCAAACTCCTATAGCATTTTTCCCGTTTACATGCTAAACTTTACCTATGACTGAAAAGCAAACTATTTTGATCGCTGATGATGATGATGAAATACGCGAGGTTATCCGCATTTTATTAGGAAATGAGGGATATTTGGTTCTCGAAGCAGTAAATGGCAAAGAAGCAGTTGCCAAAATGAGTGATACTGTTTCTTTAGTTATTTTGGATGTCATGATGCCTGTTTCATCGGGGATTAATGCTTGTCAGGAAATAAGGAAAAAATATGTCACCCCGATTTTGTTTCTCACTGCCAAGTCCTCCGATACTGACAAAGTAACCGGATTTTCGGCCGGCGGAGATGATTATCTAATCAAACCTTTCTCCTATACCGAGCTCCTGTCACGGGTAAAGGCTCTAATCCGCCGTTCGCAAATATACAATATCAGTTCAATCAATGAAGGGAACAAACCACCGCGGAATATTCACTTTCATGATATTCAAATTGATACTGAAACTAAACAAGTTTTGAAAAATGATAATGAAGTCATCCTAACTGAAATCGAATATCAAATACTTTATTTACTTGCCGCCAACCGCAAGAAAATCTTTTCGGTCAAAGACATCTATGAAAACGTTTGGCAGGAAACTTATCTTGCTTCTTCGAACAATACTTTAAATGTCCACATTCGCAATTTACGCAAAAAATTAGAAGATAACGAGCAGCCTAACCGTATTATTATTAATATTTGGGGAAGGGGGTACCGGATTGACTAAAAAGATATCAACCCAACTGGTAATCGTCGTTTTTGCCGCAATGATTATTGCTTATTTGTCATTCCCGCCCTTAATCCGGGTTGCATACAATATAATCGAGCGGACAGTCGCAAGCCCGGAATCCATTATCCAGGATGAGACCCGCTATATTTGGCTGCTGCAGGAATTTGTCATTGACAATAATATCAATATCGATGACCTGACACTTCTAAATAGCTGGGTATCATCGGAGCGGAATATTAAGCTGACTCTCTTTACCAACAATTTGATTTTCGACTCTGATTATGAAAGTCTTTTCATTGACGATGACGGCCGAAATATCACCGCTTACAGCCAATATCTTGATAAACAATACATTTCTACTTTGATAAAAGAATATAATTCCAGTTTTTATACTTTAGCTTTTGCCGATGGTACGGTAGTTAATGCCCTAGTTCACAATGAAAGTTATTCCCTTTACTATTTGTGGGCATATTACGCCTGCCTTGCTATTTCAATTATAATTTTTATCCTGATTTGCCTTTTAATGGTCAGGCTAAAACTGCGTTATCTGGGAAAATTATCACGCGAACTCAAAGTTTTGGAAGGCGGCGACCTTGATTATGAGTTAACTGAATCCGGACAAGATGAACTTTTTGAGTTGGCTCAAGGAATCAATCAGCTTCGATTATCTCTGATTGCCAAAAAAATGGAAGAAGAAAAAACCAAAGAGGCACATCAGAAACTGATGACTGCCCTTGCGCATGATTTGCGGACCCCGCTTACCTCACTGATTGGCTACTTGGAATTAATGCTTTTAAAACGTTATGATGATGAAGAACAGCTTAAACATTTTTTGATGACGACAAAACGCAAAGCTTTTCAGATTAGGGAAATGTCAGATAAATTATTTGAATATTTTCTTTCCACCGAAAAAACCGCTGAAACCTATCATAAAGAAGTAATAAAAACCCAGGTTTTAATCGAAAGCTTAACCGATAATCAAATTTTTGATTTAGAAAGCAGTGGTTTTTTGGTAAAACTTTATGCTGAACTTGGAGCCTTTAAGGGAAGTTGCTTAATTGACCCCGAGTTTCTGCAACGGGTTTTGGACAATACCCTTTCCAATATCCGAAAGTATGCCAACCGGGAAAAACCGCTCGATGTTGTCGCCTTTGAAACTGATGCTTTTTTGCATATTGAATTTATCAATTCACTGAATCAAAACATTTATTCGGCCGAAAGCACAGCCCTTGGCCTCCACACCTGTACGAAAATAATGCAGGAGCACGGGGGCAGTTACCAGGGTTATGAACAGGGGGATAAATACATCAGCCGTTTAATATTGCCGCTATGGCGGGAATAGATTTACTTAGTCCCCGGCTATCTCTGCCATTGGCTCGGTGATTTTAACCGCCATATTATGAGCCAGCGGTTTGTCACTTGCAATAATAATCTCATTGAATGGGCTAAAATTCCTTAATACCGTTTGATTATTTAGAATCCGGATTGCCTGGACCGATACCTGTCTAACATAATACTCATCGCCATAAATGCGCTCTCTTTTATCTAAAACAAAAACCGTCCCGTTTAAATCACTGTCAAATTTTATGGCTTCGGTGGGAATAATAGTGCTATATAAATCATAACCGCTATAGCGGCAAATACCTTGAACCGCCGCCCCATCTTCCATCATCAGATTAACTAACATCAATTCCGGCCCATCAATGAGCCGGGCTGTAAATTCATAAATTTCACCTTGCCGGTTATATTCGATTTTCGTTATCAGAACTTCATAATCCTTTGGTACGGTTGTCGCTACATCAGTCCCGGCCAAATCAAAATACTTCCTCATTTGCAGCGTTACTTCAATCCAGCCTCCGATAGGCCGGCCGGCTGCATCATAACCGCCAACCAGCATATGCGCACCTTCAGCAAGCGGCATCTGCCATTTGATAAAACGCTCGCCGGTATCACTGGAAATAGTAGCGATTTTCTGTCCGCTTTGAACCGGGGCTTTCTGATGAACAGAATAATAGATATAACCGGAATGATCGGCATATGCAATTCCTTCATTTTCATATAAAAATTTTAATTTTTCCATTTTTTCTTTTAAAACTTCTATTTCCAAAAGATTGAGTTCCCGCAAAAGACTATTCTGACCGGCAGGAGCTTCATTATCATGCATCAGTTCTTCATTCTGCATTTGCAACTCAAAGATTGAAACCTCAAGTGACTTTATCGCAAGCCTGACTTCTGAAAGAGAAACACTATAAATCGGCAAACCTTCCCATACCTTTGCCCCGCTGTTAAGCAGTAAGGATATTGATGAAAAGTCATTTTCCACCCTGACCGTACGCTCCTGACGACCATAAACAACAGAAGCATTCACTGAATAACTTGCCCGCAAAACGCCTCCGGAAGGGGGTATCTTTTCGACAGTCGGCAACGAATCATAATAAATATTCTCCACGGTAAACGTCGCAATAATGATTAAAGCCAAGAATCCGGTTAATAAAATTGTCCATTTATTTTTTATCATCGAGTTCTCCTCCATAGACGATGCTATTTCTTAATAATTGCTGAACGCCCAATCCCTTCAGTCAAATTCTCCTGTGCCATTAAAAATACCAGGATTAATGGAATACTAAAAATTGCCACACTGGCAAAAACAATGCCCGGATTTGTTGTTGTAATGAACCGGATCATAACCGACATCGGAAAAAGTTTTTCATCTTTAAGAAGTGTCGTTGGCATCTCCACCATATTCCAGCAATCAATCAGGATTAAAATCAGCATCGAAGTGATACCAGCTTTTACTTGGGGGACAACTATTTTCAGCAAAATACGAATCTCGCCGGCCCCGTCGATCCGCGCGCTTTCCATTGTTTCGTCCGGCACTGTTTTCATAAACTGGTAAATCAAAAACGCGCCAAATGGGGAAAAGACACCCGGCAGAATCACACTAATGTATTTTCCCAGCAAGTCAAGTCTGTCAAAAAGAATATAGGAGCCGACAAGATTGATTTGGATGGGTAAAAGCATTACCAATACATAACAGAAAAACAAGACTCGTTTAAAAGGAAAATTGAATTTTGCCAGCGCATATCCGCTTGGTAAAGCAACCAGCAAACTGCCAATCAGAATTGGTACCGTAATCCGGACGGTATTCCAAAATAAAATTGTTGTTTCACGGTTCATAAAAAGAGCCTCATAATATTGCTTGATGCTAACCGGAAACGGCTTAAAAATTATCTTGGCCGCCCCTCCGCCAAGAAGGCTCGCTTTAAACGGGTCGACAAAAGAGTTAATAAAAATTGATATAATCGGGACGATTGCGACCAATGAAACCAAAAGGACGAGTAATATCATGCCGCAATTTATCCAGAATCTTTTTGAATTGATTAAATGCACCATCTTAATCTGCCCTTTCTGAAAGATGAATCATAATGAAAACCAACACGGAAAAAAACAGCAAAAATACCGTTGCCGCCCCGGCAGCACGGCTAAATTCAAAATTGTCTAAATTGTTTTTGATGAAATTTTGGAACATATAAGCGGACTCGTTTGGATAATTACCAAAGAGCAGGTACGATTCACGGTTCATTTTAAATACACCAATGATACTCATAATAAAAACGAAAAACAGCGATGGGATAATCTGCGGCAAAATGATGCTAAATAAAATCCGGGTGGAACCGGCGCCATCGCATTTGGCGGCATCAAAAACTTCCGGGGCAATTCCGGCAATAGCGATAAAAAAGATAATGACAAAATAGCCGAAATTTTTCCAGATATAAACCAAAACCAAAATCCAGAAGGTATAAGGCGGGGTATGTAACCAATCCGTTTCCGTACCAAGCCAGGCATTTATACTGCCCCGCCCGGCAAAAAGAATTTCTGCGAATAAAACGCTGACTCCGGCCGGGATTACTATCGGAATTAAAAAACTGACCCGGGCAAATGAAGCAAGCCGGAAGTGGGTTTTTGTCAGTTTGAATAAAACAACTGCCAACCCCAAAGAAATAATGATAATAAGGCCGCCGCCAATCAGCAGATATAAACCGGTGTTCCTAAGGGCGGTCAAAAAAGCATGAGAAGCAAATAAACTCTGGAAATTTCGTATAATTGCAAATCTGCCGCCATAATCAAACGCAGAATAATAAATGGCATACAAAAGCGGGATCAGGACAAAGGCAATAAACCCAACTAGACCTGGTATCATGAATATGATTCCGAAAACAGCTTGCTTTTTTTTCATAGATTCTCCTGTCTAGTAATTCTCTAGAAGTATGCTGCCGGGCGACCTTTTTTTATTCCGATAAGTATAGATTGAGCTTCTGAATAAAATTGGCGGCACAATCTTCATACGATTTTTCATTTTCAAAATATGCCGTAAACGAATCACGAAAAACATTATCTAATTTCGCATTCGGGATGATGACTTTATTAACGCTTGAAAGTATCAGCCTTATCCTGCCTATCAAATCATCGTCCAAAGGCTTTTCGTTAAACACAGTCTGGTCCTGCATTCTTCTGAAATAAGGACCCCAAGTGCGAGTATTAATCATCATTTCGATGTGTGATATTTTAACAGAAGATGCGCCCTCATCATTTTGATTTTGATATGTATTCCAACTCCGCTGCGTATAAATAAACGTATCCATAGCAATCCGTAAAAATTCATAAGCTAACGGGTGGGCATTATTCCTGATAACACCATAACTTACCAACATCGCAACGACATTGTCACTGCCGATTTCGCTAAGGGCGGAAAACCCAAAATTGTTAATTCCGGCATAACCATAACTTGAGTTATAGTACCATATATTTTGAATCAAATTAAGAGGGGTATAAGAATAGAAATATTTTATATTTTCTGCTATAACCCACGGTTGAACGCCGCGGGCATCAATGATAGCCGTTGATTTGGGATAGCATTCATTTATATATATTTTCAGCCAGTCAACGACCTGTTTAAAGCTTTCATCATCAAAATTCTCCACTTTATTTTTATCTGATAACTTAAGCACCTGTGACGTTAGCAACATCGGGCTTATCAAATCATTTGTCTCTATATCCCCCCTGATACTATTTACATATAAAATTCCCTCATCACGCTGATATTTTGAATATTCAATACTGGCAATAACCGATTCCATGAAGTCGGAATGAGAAATAACCGGTGCCGGGGTAAAGCTTAAATCACTATCGGCATCATACATAATAAAAGGGATTGTGAATGTCAGTGGTAAAAGATATTGACTGCCTTCCACACGGCCGGCATCAATCGCCGGACGGATGTAATCATCAGGATTAAAAGTGATATCGGCCTTTATCATTTCATCAAGGGAAATAAAAGCACCGTTTTTAGCCATCCTTAAAACATCAAGCTCGGTTTCATCATTGAAAATAACTACATCCGGCCCGATACCAACGTTAAGCTCTTGAACTAATACTTCGTCCATCTCGCGCGCATCTTCAAATACCCTAACTTCAAATATGGTTTCCGGATAGAAATCAAGAAATTTTGATATATAATAGCCAACTGAAAGTTCGGAAGCCGCCATGCAATAAATGACCATTGGATCTTCATATGATTTGGCCGCGTTATTAACACAACCGTTTGTGAAAATTAAAATAAGGCAGATAAACAATGCTGCCAGTTTATTATTGGCACTATTTATTTTCATTGTAACCCCCTTCAAAATTCATTTTGTTGATTACTTAACTAGTATATCACAAAATATTTTTTTATTCTACAAGAACCGCAATAAAAAGCGAGCAAGCTCGCTTCTAAGAGAATCGCAAACAATTCTCCGAGATGATTTACGCTGGCAGGGGCAATTTCCTATACAGTAAAAAAGCGATGCCCGGAAGCATCGCTTTAGCAATTATTTTATCCGCAATTTACTTTGGAATCTGTCTTCCTTCATGATTCATACTATAATTTTCGCGATATATCAGTTCTGAAATCGGGACAAATTCATAACCGGCATTTTTTAAATTAGTAATCATTGTATCCAAAGCCTTATGGGTATGTTTTGCCCCATTGTGCATCAAGATGATTGAGCCATTACCCAAGTGCTTGTGCTCGCAGACTGTTTTGATTATTGAATCGACACCGTAGTCTTTCCAGTCAAGGCTGTCAACATCCCATTGAATTGTAAAATAACCGGCTTTTGCCGCTGTTTTTATGACATCATTGTCATAATCACCATAGGGCGGACGGAAAAGATCCATTTCATAGCCGGTTAGTTCTTTAACCCGGTCATGGACAATCATAAGCTCTTCTTTTATTTGCTCATTACTAAGCCGGGACATGTTTTTGTGGTTCTCGCTATGATTAGCTAAATCGTGACCGGCAGCCAGAATAGCTTTCACATCTTCCGGATATTCGGAAACCCAACCGCCGGTCATAAAGAAAGTGACACGAATGTCATGTTTTTTTAAGATATCAAGAATCATCTGGGTATCTTCATTTCCCCAAGCAGCATCAAATGAAAGGCTAATCTGATTTTTGTCGGTCTGCACACAATAGATAGGCAAATCCCGGCCGGAAGAATTATTGCTGACGGTAATGCTTCTTCCGGTAACAGCGGTAATGCTGCTCAAAAGAGCGGCCAGCATCATCACAACAATAGTAGTACGAAAAGCTATCTCCTTTATCTTTTGCTGTTGCTCTTCGGTAACATTCTCACGCCATTTAAGGATAGATGATTTTATTCCTTCTATGTATTTGAACATATAAACTCCAAAATAGTTATTGTTACAATATATGAAAGGATTTAACTAGTTATGAAGTTTGGTGGAAATAAACTGCATTTTGGCGAAAAATAGCTTACATTAAGAAAAAGAAAGACTAATATACTGCTTTTCTTAACGTAACGATTAATTTAAATCCACAAAGCCTACATAGGGTGCGACATAATTTGTCATTTCAATCCACGCGCCCGCGTGAGGCGCGACGGGCTTAAAAGCAAGCAAATAATAGACTATACGCGTTTCAATCCACGCGCCTGTATGAGGCGCGACATCTGATGAATCAAACGTAATATGTATTTCATCGTTTCAATCCACTCGCCTGCGTGAGGCGCGACATGCTCATTTTGAGGGAACGCTTGACTTATTTAGTTTCAATCCACGCGCCTGCGTGAGGCGCGACGCATCAACGGTAGCGCAAAGTCCTGCCATTTGGGTTTCAATCCACGCGCCTGCGTGAGGCGCGACCTCCAAAAACTACGATAATCTAACTCTTTTAAAGCGTTTCAATCCACGCGCCTGCGTGAGGCGCGACGTAATTTACCATTTCAACATCAGCGCCGATTTTTGTTTCAATCCACGCGCCTGCGTGAGGCGCGACGCGTTATTGCCGATATGGGGGGTATTGTTTCGGGTTTCAATCCACGCGCCTGCGTGAGGCGCGACATTGCAGAAAGGGCGGTGAATTTCTGATGTATGGTTTCAATCCACGCGCCTGCGTGAGGCGCGACTGCTATTGATTGAATACCCCTCCGATAGTTTGATGTTTCAATCCACGCGCCTGCGTGAGGCGCGACTTTTTATCCATCTTTCCTGCAAACTGTAGTTCATGTTTCAATCCACGCGCCTGCGTGAGGCGCGACATTTTATTCCGATAATACTCATCATATATATATAGTTTCAATCCACGCGCCTGCGTGAGGCGCGACTTTCGTTTTTTGCTAGTTCGTCTGCTAATTCATTGTTTCAATCCACGCGCCTGCGTGAGGCGCGACTTCTTACCGGCGGCATCGTAGATAGCGAACATTGTTTCAATCCACGCGCCTGCGTGAGGCGCGACGTTGTCGATGCTCTCAAGGTGAAAACCATCCTTGTTTCAATCCACGCGCCTGCGTGAGGCGCGACAGTTACCCCAAAATCAATGCAGGATAAAATCATTGTTTCAATCCACGCGCCTGCGTGAGGCGCGACCTAACAAATCATCATAGTCAATGTATGTCCGCAGGTTTCAATCCACGCGCCTGCGTGAGGCGCGACTCATGGTGTTCGTGTTTCTCGGCACAATGCTCAGTTTCAATCCACGCGCCTGCGTGAGGCGCGACTTTGCTGGAACATGATAAAGAATGCAGGCATTGAGTTTCAATCCACGCGCCTGCGTGAGGCGCGACAAAAAATGGCCAACAATATTATGGGCTATCAAACGTTTCAATCCACGCGCCTGCGTGAGGCGCGACAAATAATGGCGGCATTAGAAAAATCAAAGGATAGTTTCAATCCACGCGCCTGCGTGAGGCGCGACTTGCAACGGTAACGCCGATTTGGTTGGCCGTATCGTTTCAATCCACGCGCCTGCGTGAGGCGCGACGCGAATTGTCGGCATGATTAATTCACTGGATTACAGTTTCAATCCACGCGCCTGCGTGAGGCGCGACCCAGCCTGAGCAGCGGAACCACTTGCATTTACAGTTTCAATCCACGCGCCTGCGTGAGGCGCGACTAAAAACGAAAAAAGAAAATTAAAAGAAATTGCTGGTTTCAATCCACGCGCCTGCGTGAGGCGCGACGATATAATGCCGCTGAAATGAATAAGCTGGAACGTTTCAATCCACGCGCCTGCGTGAGGCGCGACAAAAGTATTATGGTTAAAAATGATTCTTCGTGAGGTTTCAATCCACGCGCCTGCGTGAGGCGCGACAATCATTGCCCATCATAAGTTGATGGAAATCTTTGTTTCAATCCACGCGCCTGCGTGAGGCGCGACGTTATTTCCGATAACGAACGATGCCGGCTTGAAGTTTCAATCCACGCGCCTGCGTGAGGCGCGACCCCCTGCTTCATCAAGCAAGACTAACTTTTCAGTGTTTCAATCCACGCGCCTGCGTGAGGCGCGACTTGAATTGGCCAGCGGTATGCCTCCTTCAGTACGGTTTCAATCCACGCGCCTGCGTGAGGCGCGACCTCATCGGTCGGCACAATGTGGGAAACCTCATCGGGTTTCAATCCACGCGCCTGCGTGAGGCGCGACTGGATATTCGTAAAGCAATAAAATCAGCTTTAAGTTTCAATCCACGCGCCTGCGTGAGGCGCGACTTGGATTTAGGGGGATTGAAGACCTTTATGTCAAGTTTCAATCCACGCGCCTGCGTGAGGCGCGACGGTATAGAGGATATCATGCACGGTATACACAGGGGTTTCAATCCACGCGCCTGCGTGAGGCGCGACAGAAAAATATATACCTTTGATGAGGATTATATTGTTTCAATCCACGCGCCTGCGTGAGGCGCGACTTTGGTATCGGGTCCTCTTACTATTGTTACAACTGTTTCAATCCACGCGCCTGCGTGAGGCGCGACTATATATGCCGCCGCCTTTTCACCCACGTTCTTGTTTCAATCCACGCGCCTGCGTGAGGCGCGACACTGTGAAGTTTGCGGTAGTCAGCACATAGCACAAGTTTCAATCCACGCGCCTGCGTGAGGCGCGACCTTCCTCGGCAGGGTTTTCTTTATCCCACTTTTTGTTTCAATCCACGCGCCTGCGTGAGGCGCGACAGCCGTGGCACTTGTTAAGTGGGATGAGGATATTGTTTCAATCCACGCGCCTGCGTGAGGCGCGACATTGCTGTGTTTAATGCGTCCCGTAGGTTTTTTGTTTCAATCCACGCGCCTGCGTGAGGCGCGACCCAAGAGGGTGTAAGAGCAATGATACATCATCTTAGTTTCAATCCACGCGCCTGCGTGAGGCGCGACTTTAAACTTTTATATATTCATAGTGATATTGTAAGTTTCAATCCACGCGCCTGCGTGAGGCGCGACTGATGGCAGTTTTATGAGTCTGTATAATTCAATCGTTTCAATCCACGCGCCTGCGTGAGGCGCGACATTTTATTAAAGCATTAAAAAAATCTGGCATTAAGTTTCAATCCACGCGCCTGCGTGAGGCGCGACTTTGTGGCGATGCTATTATGCCTTGGTATAATGTTTCAATCCACGCGCCTGCGTGAGGCGCGACTTTATGACTGCTTCAACGCTTATCGGAATCAATCGTTTCAATCCACGCGCCTGCGTGAGGCGCGACTATTTCTTATCAATTGGAAAACCATATTGGAATGTTTCAATCCACGCGCCTGCGTGAGGCGCGACTTGTAGCAATGTTGGATGATTTAATCCTATTAGAAGTTTCAATCCACGCGCCTGCGTGAGGCGCGACGCGGACAGCATTAAAATCTCTTAGAGACCAAATTGTTTCAATCCACGCGCCTGCGTGAGGCGCGACTGA
>Ga0131853_10006409_pt1 | contig 21230 bp, 20 predicted proteins | sample TergutLab28metaG_FD_92764 | JGI IMG/M metagenome (GOLD analysis project Ga0131853, IMG submission 92764) | Labiotermes labralis P1 segment gut microbial communities from Petit-Saut dam, French Guiana - Lab288 P1 (version 2) (version 2) | ecosystem: Host-associated > Arthropoda: Insects >...
GATGCTGTGTGCCGGTGGCACACGTTTAGCATCCGAAGCGCCAGCGTAGGCGGAGGAACCAACGAAGATATGCGATAAATTGACCGCTAATCAGTCACTAACGTGAGATACTAAACAGGCTCTAAGGAGGTTACTATGCGAGTTGGAAATAATTCCGGCGGGGGCGGCAACAATTGGTGGGCCGGCGGGGGCCAGGGTCAAGACTTCAACAGCCTTTTAAATAATAATCAACGCTCCGATTCCTCTATACGTCCACGTGTGAGCAGGTTTGACCCAAACAGGGCGGGGTCTACCATCGTCGGTTTTGACATGGCTGTTTCCGGTATAAGAACAAACGCGGGGGCGCTGAGGAGAAATATTGAGAACATACGCAATATCCATAGGGATACGGGCAGGATTGAAAGCGACCTAATCAACGCGTTCAGAGAGATGGCCGGTTCATTTAACAATATAATTTCCAGAGCCAGGGAGGTCTCAGGCAGGGAAGCAAGTATGCTGGAGAGAGGCTTGCTTGGTATGACGCAGTCTTTTTCAAGAGAGCTGCGGCAAATAGGCATATCCCTAGACCGAGAGGGACGTATGCGCATCGACAGGGACAGAATGCAAACGGCCATGTCAAGGGGAGATGTAGACCGGTTTCTTAGAGGGGCTAATTCGTTCATGACTGAACTGGCAAGGTCGGCCGATATTCTTAGCAGAAACCCGGAGATGCTTCTGGGAAGCGGATTCGGCGGAAGCGTATAAGATACTAAAACCGGAGGCCCATATGAAAGTTAACCGCACTGCGGGTATTATATTGCACCCCACAAGCCTGCCGTCGCCTTACGGCATTGGAGATATCGGCAAGGCGGCTCACGGCTTCCTTGATTTTTTGCGTGACGCAGGAATGGCGCACTGGCAGATTCTGCCGCTTGGCCCCACGGGTTACGGCGACTCGCCGTACCAGTCGTACTCGGCATTTGCCGGCAACCCCCTGCTTATCAGCCCTGACGGATTAAAAGAGGAGGGGCTTGTGAACGGCGCCGATCTTGACGGAGCGCCGGGGAGCGGTTCCGACTTCGTTGACTATGACGCGGCGCGTGCTTTCAAGACTGCGGTTTTGAGGAGGGCGTACTCCAACTTCCGGGCGACTATGCCGGGCTATGCTAAGTTTTGTGACGACAACGCGTTCTGGCTGGATGACTATGCCTTGTACACGGCGCTTAGAGGACACTTTACGGCGCTGCGCAAGGACAGCCGCAAGTCTGACGACTACCTGGACTATTACACGCGCATTGGTGAGCTGATCTCCTATGGCGAAGTGCAGGAGCAATATTACGGGGCGGTCTGGAACTCGTGGCCGGAGGATATAAGAAAGCGCAGGCCCGACGCCGTACGCCTCTGGGGGGCCGCGCTTGCCGACGAAATAGGCTATGTAAAGTTTGAGCAGTATATATTCCATATGCAGTGGAAGAAGCTGCATGAGCGCGCGCGCAGGCTGGGTATAAATATTGTCGGCGATATGCCGATATTCGTGTCGATGGACTCAAGCGATGTATGGGCGAATCCGCGCCTGTTCGACTTGGATGCCGACGGCGTTCCCAATGCGGTAGCAGGCGTTCCGCCGGATTATTTCAGCAGTACGGGCCAGCTTTGGGGCAACCCGCTCTACAACTGGGGCGAGTGCGCGCGCACTGGCTATGAGTGGTGGGTTTTGCGGATGAAGAAGGCGTTTGAGGACATGGATATCATGCGGATAGACCATTTCCGAGGCTTCGAGAGCTATTGGCGCGTGCCGTTCGGAGCCGAGACCGCCATAGACGGGAAGTGGATGCCAGGCCCCGGAGCGGCTTTATTCGACGCCGCGAAGCGCCGTCTTGGCGACATGGCCATTATCGCCGAAGACCTGGGCATTATTACGCCGGAAGTTACGGAGCTGCGCGAAAGTCTGGGCTTTCCCGGCATGGCGGTGCTGCAATTCGCGTTTGACAGCGATGCCGCAAACACTCACTTTCCGCATAACTTCGATTCACCAAACATCGTCGTATACACCGGCACGCACGACAACGACACGACACGTGGCTGGTACGACAGCGCCCCCGAAGTCACGCGCGACAGGGTTCGCCGATATCTGGGCATTTCCGGCGACGACGCGCCTTGGGACTTGATAAGGGCGGCGTTTTCTTCGGTGGCGTCTATCGCGATAGTGCCGCTGCAAGACGTTTGCAGCCTTGGAGGTTCCGCTCGTATGAATACGCCGGGCGTTGCCGACGGCAACTGGAGGTTCAGATGCAGCCCGGACATGTTCGCTCCCGGACTGGCCAAGGGTCTCAAATACCTTGCGAAAATGTATAACAGACTATAATGAGATACAGCTTAATCGAAGCATTGACACACACACCTGATTTATGCTACAATTTTGACAAAATGGAAGTAGCTGGCGGTTCAAGTGCGGCAACATGGAAATGCTATCCTCCGAACCGGCCAAGAACCTCAAATACATTGAAAATGTATGGCAGGATGGAAAAGGGACACAGTTTAATTAGGGGTTGACATATGCCGTGATCTGTGTTCAATTTCGCAGAGTAGCTATGTTTTTGTTGTTATTTAAAATTGAATATTGCACAGTCCAAAATGAGTGGCTTTCCTTAAATAGAGGACAGCCTCTTTCTGTGCTTTTCTGACATCGCATAAAACTGTTTAAGCGCCAAGCTTGGGATAAAGGAATTCTTATAGATTTAAGGAGGATAGTCCAATGAAATGGTTTAGCAACCGGAAAATTAGAACAAAGCTTTTGATTGGCAACGGTATTGTGCTTGCACTGGTACTTATAATGGCTGTGTACGCCGTAATGCAGGTAAGTAATATAAACGCGGGTTATCGTAATGTGATTGGAAATGTCGTTGTGGCAAGAGAAGCTATTTTACGGACGCAATCATATGTACGCGCCGTACGCAACACGACTTCCGGCATGGTTATGTACGCTCCTACCGACAATGTAGCGATTATAAACAATTTGAGCGAAGCGGGGCTAAATTATTTTGATCGCGCAATGAGAGCGCTGGACGAATATGAGAGCGCCACAAGGTCAAACTACTATGCTCTTACTCAAGCTGAAATTAACGAGCGCCTTGAGCAGTCCGGCCTATTGCGCCTATTATTGCAGGAATACCATGATGAAGTTTTCATAACCGCACGAGATTATGCTTTGGCCAACGACTATTATAATGCGCTGTTACAAGCCGAAGGGGGCTTTTATATTACCTCGAGGCTTGTAGGAATTACCGATGCCCTTGAGTATGCGGCGTATAATTTGTTGAATTCTCAGGTTTATTATGTTTATGCCGTAGCAAACAGCAGCCTCTGGATGCTTGTAATAGTCAGCGCAGTAATATTCTTAACGGCTCTGACTTTAACGCTGTTTACGGCCCGAGCTATCTCAACGCCTATTAAGCGGCTGGTTTCCCTGGCCGGAGACGTTACGTCCGGCAACATACATGTCAACATTGACCATTCACAGGTGACAAAGGATGAAGTCGGCGATTTGACCCGAGATATTTACGGACTGGTTGACGTAATGCGAAATATTGTGCAGGATTTAACCCGGATGAATCACGAGATTAACGTAATCGGCGATATCGAGCATAGGATAGATACCGGTAAATATCTAAAATCTTTCAAAAAAATGGTCGAAGGAGTAAATGATACTTTTGGACGTCAGGCGGATGATATTTCGGTGCTGTTGAATGCGCTTAACAAAATCAAGGAAGGGGAATTTAATGTTAGGGTTGATGACCTGCCCGGCAAAAAAGCCATTCTTCCGCAAACTCTGCGAGACGTTTTATCAAACTTGAAAGAAGTCAATGAATCCGCGCTCTATTTATCTGAAAGCGCCGTAAACGGCAAACTTGACGTTAAAATAGATACGTCAAAATTTAGGGGGAATTGGGCTGGTCTTATCAGTACCTTAAACAACTTGATGGAAGCGATAGAAACTCCTTTGAACCGGATAGAGCATAATGTGGTTTTGATGTCCGATGGAGACTTTTCTGCGCTGAACGGCGATTTTAAGGGATGCTTCAAAGTTGTTCAAGACGCTTGCAATCGTAACAATGAGTCTGCCCAGTCATATATAGACGAAATAGCGCATGTACTGGAACGTATATCGCAGGGCGACTTAACCGCTACTATTGAACAAGATTATGTTGGCTCCTATGCGCCTATAAAAGCTTCTCTGACTACTATTTTGGAATCTTTGAACAGCACGATTACAGGAATCCAAGCGGCGGTTGACCAAGTTAACGAGGGCGCGGGGCTTGTATCAACGAGCTCCATAGATATTGCCGAGGGGGCGGCAAGACAGACCTCTTCGATAGAAGAACTGAGCAATTCTATTGCTAATATCCATGAAAAAGCTACGCAGGCGAACAGCAACGCGGCATCCGCAAAGGAAGGCACCATACGTTCCAAAGAATACGCAGTACACGGCAGAGAGGCCGTTACATCCATGGCGGACGCTATGCGCAAAGTAGAGACATCGACAGAGGATATCGGTAAAATTATTGACGTTATTACCAATATTGCGTTCCAGACCAATCTGCTGGCTTTAAACGCATCTGTTGAAGCCGCCCGTGCGGGCGAACACGGTAAGGGATTTTCCGTTGTCGCGGACGAAGTGCGTACTCTAGCCGGAAGAAGCCAGAAGTCGGCTGCTGAAACAACAGAGATAATAGGCGATGATATCAAAAATGTTACGGCCGGAGCAAAAGCTGCCGAGCAGGTTGTAGCGGCATTTGAAGTCATTGTCAACAATATAAGCGAGATTTCAAGCGTCGTTTCTCAAATCGCTGATATTTCCATGGATCAATTGCAATCAACATCTACCATCAATACAAGCATTTCAGAAATAGCGGAAGTAGTCAATGACAACTCGACAACGGCGGAAGAGTCCGCCGCGGCAGCCCAAGAGTTAAGCTCTCAGGCAGAGATGCTTCTGCAAATGATTTCATTTTTCAAGGTCAGGACTGCATAAAACTCAAATGAAGTACAAATCGCCATCGTATACGCCTGATGGCGATTTGTATGTCGAAAAACTGCTATACATTGCTATGATTAGACTGAAACAGTATTATATAATTTGACATTTGTATGTGTAAGTGATATATTTATATTAACGCGAGTTAGATGAATAAAAATCGTTCATCTAACTTTGATCAAGTCCGCAGAATTTGCGGAAAAGCACAGCAAATTGTGCGGATAACCTAAAAAATGCTTTACATTTTCAGCCGCTTACGTGGCTGGTTCGACTTCGTCGAACTCAGGTTATATTAGTTTAATATTCAAGAATATGCTTTTTGGGGAGGCAATGATGGTAGCGTTTTGGAACAACGAGTCGTATGACTGGAAGATAGAGTTTACATTTGACGAAAAAACTAATGTGCATCGCAAGGCCGGCTTAAAGCTTACGGCGCTTCCTGACACGCGTACGATGCAGGTAGGCTTGGGGCGGCGCGACGATATTAACGCCCTTGTGATAAAGCGAGGCATTGCCTCCGCCGTAAGTGAGCTCAAGAAAATTGGCGCAAGGAGCGTTCTTGTGGTCGCTTTCGAGATAGCGCAAATGCTGGAGGGCAAGGGTCTATTCCCGATGGTTATGGGCGCCAGGCTTGCATTGTACGAGCCTCCAAGTTACAAACGTGAGAATGGCAAGAATGGGGATGCCGAGCCGTTCTCGATATATATGGGGAGCGAACAGTTCCCGGGAGAAATCGTTGATCTTCGCGAGGCAAACATACTTGCCGATAATGTGCTGATTGCTCGTGAGCTTGTCAATGCTCCGGCCAACATGCTTACACCCAGGGTCATGGCCGAACGTGTGGCCGAATACTGTGACAAGCATGGCGTTCACTGCGAAGTGTTTGACGAGAACTTCATTACACGGCAGAAGATGGGCGCGTTCCTGGCGGTTGGCAGCAGCTCTGGAAACATGCCGCGCCTTATTGTAATAAGGCATATGGGAGACCCTGAGAATCCCGGAGATATCACCGCGATAATCGGCAAGGCTCTTACATTCGATACAGGTGGTTATAATCTTAAATCGAGCGCGGGCATGAAGGACATGAAGTGCGACATGGGCGGCGGAGCCGCCGCGTTTGCGGCGCTTGCGGCACTTGCGCAAAACAAGGTAAAGGCCAATGTCATTGCCGTAATTCCAACTGCGGAGAACCGTATATCGCGGGAGAGCTTCCTTCCCGGCGACGTACTGCGAACCATGTCCGGCCGCACTGTCGAGATAATCAGCACCGATGCCGAAGGGCGTCTATGTATGTCCGACGCCATGACTTACGCTATCCAGAACGAGAATGCCACACGGCTGATTGACATCGCGACCCTGACCGGTGCGGCGGTACAGGCTCTTGGATGGAAGACGGCCGCAACCATGACCAACCACGACGGCTTTTACGCCAGCTTTCTCAAGGCGGCCAAATCAAGCGGAGAGCAATACTGGCTGATGCCCTCGCACGACGAATACTATTTGATGATAGAAGGTCAAATCGCGGACTTAAAGAACGCCCCTGAGGACGGCTGCGGCATAATGGCCGCGGGGCTGTTTATGGAGCATTTCGCCGAGGGCCTGCCCTGGATACACATCGACATAGCGGGTACGGCGTTTGGAACAAAGCCCGGGTACGAATTTCAGAAGCCGGGAGCAACCGGCGCAGGCGTCGAGACGCTGTATGCCCTGTTTGCAAATCGAGAGTAACACGATATGATGGACGTTCTGTTTCCCGACCAATATCTGGATTCGGTATACGACATAGACTATGGCGCGCTGATGCGTGCCGGCATAACTAATCTGATCTACGATATAGACAACACCCTGGCTCCGTTCGACGTAGCGGAGCCGTTCCCTAAGACTCTGGAGCTCTTTGCCGGCTTGCGCGGGCGTGGTTTCAATATATGCCTGCTCTCGAACAACTCCCACGCTCGGGTGGAGGGGTTTTGCGTAAGCCTCAGTCACCTCGATGTGGGCTTCGTAGCTAAGGCCGGAAAGCCCGGGCGACGCGGGCTTCGCCGGGCAATGGCCTTGGTTGGAGCAACCGGCGCAAGTACTGCGCTGATTGGCGACCAGGTCTTCACCGATGTTTGGTGCGCTAAAAGAAGCGGTGTCTATTCGATCCTTGTAAAACCGCTAAGCGGAAGGGACGAATTTACCGTCAGGATAAAGCGCGCGTTGGAAAGGCAAGTTTTAAAGCTGTACTTACGCAGCCGCAAACGCGGCCAAATCACTAACATATAGGAGTGTAGAATATGTCCCATTCACAGTCACAGTTCCAAGTCAAGAATTACATGGAATTATGCGTTCAGGACTCGATGAAGATGGTTTTAAAGAAGATCGACGCTTGTCAATGCGACATGTGCTCATCCGACATAATGGCAATAGCGCTGAATGCTTTGCCGCCAAAGTATGTTGTTACGGAAAAGGGTGAGCTTTACTCCAAGCTTTCGACCTTGCGCCAGCAATTTGACGTAGACATTATCGCCGCTATAACCAAGGCGGCTGTAATAGTCGGGCGCGCTCCAAGACACGACGAGAAAGCGTAAGAGTTTCTATTGCAAGCAGGATTGAGACTTTTATATAATTATGCCCTGGGTTGAACAACCGCTGTTTAAACACTAGAGCGTTTTTCGATACGTCCTTGTATTTAAACAATTTATAGCCATAAGCGAATAGAGAGCTGTATTGGCTAGCAATAAAAGCCCGATCTTCATCCTACAAGAATTTTCGACATATATCTTATCTCATAGTGAATACATTTTAAATTAGACCAATATTTGTCCGGCGCTAGAGCGCCTTCTTTGTGTAATGTCGGAGGGCAGTAGGCCGGTGCTATTGGTTCGCTATCAAGTATATTCACTATAAATGACCTCGATCATGGATAGTCCGGCGGCAGGAGCGGTTTGCCCCGCTTTTTTTCTGTCCCGCGACAGGATTATTGCCGGAATATCCAAGGGATGCTTCTTACCAAGTCCGACTTCGACCAAGGTTCCCGTGATGATGCGTACCATGTTGTACAGAAAGCCGTTGCCGGTGACGCTTATTATCACCTCGTCGCTACGGCGCTCTACGTCGAGGGCAAATATTGTGCGGACACTGGTCTTTGCGCTGCCTCCGGCTGCGGCGAATGCCTTGAAGTCGTGAGTACCGACGAAGTGGGCGGCCGCGGAGTGCATGGCGCACGCGTCGAGAGGGTGGTGTATGTGCCAGGCGTAGCGGCGCTTAAAGACGTTTGGAATCGCGGCGTTGTCAAGCTGGTAGCGGTATGTTTTTGAGCTTGCGCTTAGAATTGGATCGAAGCCGTCGGCGGTTATACGAGCGTCCACAACCCTTATGTCGGGAGGAAGCAGGCTGTTGAGCGAGAACGGCAGACGATCTGCCGGGATGCGTATTTCTTGGCATTGAAACATGCAGGGCATGGCTAGGGCGTGCACTCCGGCGTCGGTGCGTCCGGCGGCGGTAAGCAAATGATGCGCTCCAAGCCGCTGAGCGAGCGCATCCTCCAATATCTCTTGAATGGTGTGCGGCGTGTTGCTTTGCCGCTGCCAGCCGTTATAATCTGTGCCGTCGTACTGCACTGTCAGCAGAATGTTCATATGTACCCCTAAGAACCTGTATTCAATAACCGAAATGTCGGCTAGAAGAGGCGATTTTTAGCCAATCTAGGAAGCGAAGACTCCGGGGTCCACGCGAAGCCCGGCTTTGGCTTCGTGGGGTGAACTGATCGTACCCGTAGTGGTACGCTAGGATGCTGTGTGGCGGAAAACCGGGGCCCCCACGAAGCCCGCTTCTGGCTTCGTGGGGTGGAGTTCGACCTTCTAGACGGCGTTGTTCGCGTTTCGTTGTCTAAAACCACTTAGACTACACTAACTTTTAAATTGTGAAAGTTTTAGACAATATGAAAGCACGAATTTGTTCGCGTTTCGTTGTCTAAAACTAATTAGACTGCACCAACTTTTACCTTGTGAAAGTTTTAGACAACATGAAAGCACGAATTTGAGCGTTATTGAATACAGGTTCTAAGCCCTCCGACCGGGTCAAGCCTGGTTTTTTCTTTCAATGTCTGGATGAAGCGGTTCATTTGTAAATCGTCTGAAAACGCGGTCACTGGAACGACAATTTCATCCATGTTGTTTTCGAGGAAAATAAAGATACAATCATAGCCGTATCCAATCATTTCAATTGATCTATACGATATATAGGGCGTCATACTGGTCTCCATGTTTTCGCCTTTTAAAATCAGCTTAAATTGTCCGGCATTATCAGCGTTCTTTCCCTTGCTAACAAACCTCGGCTCTATCGAATATTTTTGGCGCATGACGCTATGCATAATTGTCAATGAAATCGACAATACCGCTAAAGTTGGTATGATTGCAGAGATTATTAGCGATATGATAGACCCATGAGGGGTAATGACTACGAGATACACAAAGAGTATGACGGCAAGCGGAGTCCTTACTCCAAGATCAAAGGGGTTTTGCCTATCTTTTAAGTGCTTCTTATAGAAGAAGTAAAGGCCCAAATACTCTTTTTTCGTCAGAGCGTATTCGATTATCATGAATTCACCTCATAGCCCGGAATTTTAAGCGGGGAGACTTTGCGCAAAGTCTCCCCGTTGTTATGTCGCTATTTGTTTAGGACGCGGCCCCGCTGCGCGGTTTGCGGCGCTTGCGCTTCTTGGGCGCAATGGGCTGCCTGTTTTCGTTGTGTGTGATTTCAGGGGCAGAGGTATTGTCGATAACTCCGGGGGTTATGAGAATCTTTTCGATTGTGATGTCGGACGGCATGTCGTACATTATGTCGCGCATGAAGCCCTCGAGGATGGAACGAAGTCCGCGCGCGCCTGTTTGCTCTTCGATGGCGCGTTTGGCCACGGAGCGAAGCGCTTCGTCGGAGAATTCGAGCAGCACGTCGTCCAGCTCGAACAGGTACTGATACTGCTTGGTTAGCGCGTTCTTGGGCACGGTCAGGATGGAGAGAAGAGCATCTTCGTCCAGACTGTCAAGGGTGACGATTACGGGCAAGCGTCCGATAAGCTCGGGAATAAGGCCGTACTTGTGGAGGTCGCGGGTAGAGACGTTCTTGAGCACGTTGCCAAGGTCTTTATCCTTTTTTGAGACTTGTTCGGCACCGAATCCGATTACTTTCTTGTTGAGGCGCTGCTCGATGATTTTGTCCAGTCCGCCAAAGGCTCCGCCGCAGATGAAGAGTATGTTGCTTGTGTCGATCTGGATGAAATCCTGGTGGGGGTGTTTGCGGCCGCCTTGCGGCGGTACGGAAGCTATTGTTCCCTCGATAATCTTGAGCAGGGACTCTTGTACGCCCTCGCCGCTTACGTCCCGGGTAATAGAGGGGTTGTCGGACTTACGGGCGATTTTGTCGATCTCGTCTATATAGATGATGCCGCGCTCGGCGCGCTCGATGTCGAAGTCGGCGGCTTGGATCAGCTTCAGAAGGATATTCTCGACGTCTTCGCCAACGTAGCCGGCCTCGGTGAGGGATGTGGCGTCGGCTATGGCGAAGGGGACGTTCAGCATTTTGGCAAGGGTCTGGGCTAGGTATGTCTTGCCCACACCGGTGGGGCCAACCACCAGTATGTTACTTTTTTGAAGCTCGATGTCCGAGCCGGTGTCGGCCAGGACGACACGCTTGTAGTGATTGTATACGGCGACTGCCAGCGCCTTCTTGGCGTCGTTCTGGCCTATGACGTATTCGTCCAGGAACGTCTTGATCTCTAGGGGTTTGGGCAGCTTGAAGTCGTCGACCTGGTTGTCGGCGAAAGTTATGCCCTCCTCCTCCAGCAGGTCGTAGCACAGATCGACACACTCGTTACAGATATATACGTTTGGGCCGGCGATAAGCTTGCCGACTTGTTCCTGGGCTTTGCCGCAGAACGAGCAGCGCAGCATTCGCTTGTCGTCTAATTTGGTTGGCATAAATCCTCCTTTATTCGCCGCCTGCCGGAAGGTTTCCTGATGCAGGCGTCGCAGATTAATAGGTCGTTTACTTTGGTTGAGGCTTTGTTATGATGGTATCAATGATGCCGTAGTTCAGGGCTTCCTGGGCGGACATAAAGTTGTCGCGCTCACTGTCGGCCAGCACTTGGTCGACGTGCTTGCCTGTGTTGCCGGCCATTATTTCCGCCAGGCGGCGCTTGGTCTTTAGTATGTGCTCGGCGTGTATGTGGATGTCGGTAGCTTGACCGCGCGCTCCGCCGCTGGGCTGGTGGATCATTATTTCGGCGTTTGGAAGAGCGTGGCGCTTGCCCTTTGCGCCTCCGGTCAGCAACAGCGCGCCCATGCTGGCCGCCATGCCTACGCAGATTGTGCTGACGTCGGCCTTGATGAACTGCATTGTGTCATAGATCGCCATACCTGCCGTGACGGAACCGCCCGGGCTGTTGATGTACAGATTGATGTCCTTGTCCGGGTCTTCGGCGTCGAGGAACAGCAACTGTGCGACTATCACGTTTGCGGAATAGTCGCGCACCTCTTCACCCAGGAAAATTATGCGATCCTTGAGCAGGCGCGAGTATATGTCGTACGAGCGTTCGCCGCGGTTGGTCTGTTCTATTACATATGGGATAAGGCTCATGGGAACTCTCCTTGATTAAATATTGAGAACAGGCGCTTAGAACTTACGGACAATACCGCTCAATTCTGTCTGGAATGTCAATTTTCCGCCACAGTCCACCCCATAAAGCCAAAACCGGGCTTTATGGGGACCCCGGGTCGTCAGTCGCTCCGCCTACGCTGGCGCTTCGGATGCTAAACGTGTACCACCGCACACAGCATCCTTGCGTACCACTGCGGGTACGCTCAGTCCACCCCACAAAGCCAAAACCGGGCTTTGCGGGGACCCCGGGCGTCGCTCATTCCTAGATTGGCGAAAAATCGCCTCTTCCAGCCGATATTTCGGGTATTGACCGCCGGTTCTTAGCCTGCCACTGCCGATTCTACGATGAGATCAAGCGCTTTGCGCACTGCGATGTCCTTCGATAATTCTTTTTTCTCTTTGTCGGCCATGATGGTCATGAGTTTTTCCTTGGGGATACCGTAGGATTCGGAAATTTTGACAAATTCCGCGTCGATATCCTCTTCGGAGGCCGTCAGGTTTTCCATGCTTGCGACTTCAAGCAGCGCCAGACGCGCGCGTACATGTTTTTCGGCGGGCTCGCGGTAGCTGCTGCGGATGGTTTCCGGTGACGCCCCGGTGTAGCGGAAGTAGTCTTCGGGATTGATGCCACGCGCTTGCATGTCGGAGGCCAGGTCGCGCATCATCTGATCGACGCGCTCGTCGATCATGACCTCGGGTATGTCGATATGGGTTGAATCGATCAGCTTGTCAACGATGGCCTGCTCTTTTTCACGCTTGGCTCCGGCTTCCTTGCCCTCGGCAAGCTTGACGCGTATGGACGACTTGAGTTCATCGATTGTTTCAAACTCGGATACGTCGGCCGCGAAGTCGTCGTCTATTTCGGGCAGTTCCTTTGATTTTATTTCCTTTACCTCGACCTCGAACATCGCGGGTTTTCCGGCAAGTTCCTCGGCGTGGTACTCCTCGGGAAATGTTACGTGTACCTGTTTGGATTCTCCGACTTTCAGGCCAATTAGCTGTTCCTCATAGGTGTCGATGAATGTTTTTGAGCCGATTGTCAGTTCAAAGTCGACGGCGTGGCCGCCCGGGAACGCTTCATCGTCAATATAGCCTGTGAAATCTATTGTTACGATGTCGTTGTTTTCAACGGCTCGTTCGGCGTCGGTTACGGTTATTACGCGCGAGTTGCGGTCTTGGAGCTTTTTCAGTTCGTCCATTACTTCGTCTTCACTCACTACGGTGCTGGACGCCTCATATGTCAGACCCTTGTAACCCGTAAGGCCAACCTCGGGCTTGGTGTAGACGATTGCCGTAAACACGACGCCCTTTTCGGCGGAGGCTTCCAGCACGTCTATCTGGGGGCGCGCAATAATATCGAGGCCGCTTTGGGCGGAGGCTTCTTCGTAGGCTTCGGGCAGCACGAAATCGAAAGCGTCGCCGTAGAACACGTCGTTGCCGTAGTGCATTTCGATCACCTGGCGCGGCGCCTTTCCTTTGCGAAACCCTGGGATGTTGATGCGGGACTTATTCTTGCCGTAGGAATGGCGGAGCCCTTCGGCGAACCTTTCGGCGCCGATCTCAAAGGTGAGCTTAAACTTATTCTTCTCTATACTATCGACTTGCATGTATGCTTCCTCCCTTGTAAATGGGTGATTCATATGTATCCTTAGAACCCGTATTCAACCCTCCAAAACGCTGTCTTGACAGGCAATTTTCCTCCACTCGTTGTCGGTTCCTTCTTGCGTACCGCTTCGGGTACGCGGCGTCGTCACCTCCTAGATTGGCGAAAAATTGCCCGTCAATCCAGATTTCGGAGGGTTGAATACAGGTTCTTAGTTTTCATTCCAATGCATTATAGCACAAGCCGCGCGTCAGGTCTATAGCTAATTATGTCGTCTAAACACTACTTTAAAATCTTGGAAGACAACCGGCATATCTTCTGAAAACTCGTAGCCGAGTTCGTCGGCGTCCTGCTTGAAGAATTTTCTATGTCCTTCCCGCCAGGATTCCAGAGTGTCGTCTTCGCCTTCGCGCTTACAGATATCATAGGTCATTTCGTTAAAGCGCAGTATTGTTACGGCGGTCGTCTCTATTACACAATGGGGGTTTCCTTCAAAATCGGTGACAATACTGTAATCGCCAGCTTGCGGCAATCTCTCGCCTTCCGGCTCATAGGATAAAAAGCTGCTTGTGGTAGCCGTTTTCTTGCCGGACAGAACCAGAGCCAGCAGCTTATTCGCAAGCTCTTCGTTCGAGCAGAAAAAGAAGGAGCTGTAATACTGCGCCGAAGGATCAAGGTTCTTCGCTGTAATGAATTCCTGCCAAAATGTAGCTACCGTCATAGCGTCCCTCCTAGCTTACCACTGCGGGTACGCGGCGTCGCCATCTCCTCGATTAGCGAAAAATCGCCTCAAAAACCTTCTCGAAAAACTATTGACGACACACCCTAGAATATCACCATAAGGGCGGAGCTTTAAACCAATGACAGCGAAGAGGTTTCGCGCGCTCCTACCGTGGCTATGCTGATCTTGTCGGGGCGCAGTATGTCCTTGGCCATGTCCAGCACATTCTCGTGGGTTACGTTGTCTATCTTCTCGATTATTTCGTCGCTGGTGTGGATGCGGCCGAGCATTAATTGTGAGCGCCCCATGCGCATCATACGGGACGAACTGCTCTCGAGCGAGAGAAGGAGGCTGCTCTTTAGCTGCTCCTTGGCTTTGGCCAGACGGGACGCGCTAAGAGCGCCCGCGCTGAACGCCTTCAATTCATCGTTGATTGCGGCGCAGGTGACTTCCAGGTTTTGGGGGCTTACGGCGGCGTAGACTGAAAACAGGCCGGTGTCCACATAGCTGGAATAATGGGTGTATACCGAATACGCAAGCCCCAGTTCTTCACGCACCTTCTGGAATAGGAGCGAACTCATGCCGCTGCCGAGGATCGTGTTGAGAAGGGTCATGTCGTACAGGCGCGGCGAATTGAGCTCGATACCGGGGAAGGAGAGCAGCAAATGAACTTGCTCGATGTCCTTAACCTTGCTGTACGCGCCGCCCAAGTAGGCGGGGGTGTCGGGCCGGCTTGGCGGAGCGACGCTTGCGCGCAAATCTCCGAAGTAGCCCTCGACTTTCCGGGTGACTTGTTCGGGGTTGATGTTGCCGGATATTGAGATAACGATGTTTTCGGGGTGATAGTTCGCGGCTAAGTAACGATTCAGCGTGTCACGGTCGAAAGAGTTTATCGTGGCCGGATCTCCAAGGATCGAATGGCCAAGCGTGCTTCCGCGCCAGATATTTTCCTGCAAAACCTCGAACACAAGGTCTTCCGGGGTATCCTCGTACATGTCTATTTCTTCGAGTACGACGCGCTGTTCCTTCGCCAGTTCCTCCGGCGGAAAGCTGGAGCGGAGGAACATGTCGGCAAGTATATCCAGAGCCGTGTCAAAGTGTTCGTCAAGCGATACGGTGTAAAAGCATGTGTATTCTTTCGACGTAAACGCGTTGACTTGGCCGCCTATGGCGTCCATTTCTTCGGCTATGTCGGCATAGCTGCGCGCGTCCGTACCCTTGAACATCATGTGCTCGATAAAATGCGAGATTCCCTTGCAGGAGGGCGTCTCGTTGCGCGAACCGTTCCTGACCCATATCCCGAACGCTATGGAGCGCACGAACGGGATCGGCTCGGATACTATGGTTATGCCGTTTGATAGTTTTTGTATGTGATACATTGGAACCTCAGAGTTTTGTTATTCTTTGTCCAGCGCGTCCTTGCGGGAGAGGTTGATCCGGCCCTGGTCGTCGATTTCGGTTACTATAACCTTTACGACATCGCCTACCTTTACTACGTCTTCAACCTTCTTGACGCGTTCCTTGGCAAGCTTGGAAATGTGTACGAGCCCTTCCTTTTCCGGCGCGATTTCTACGAAGGCGCCGAAGGTCATCAGGCGCGTCACCTTGCCGGTGTAGAGCTTGCCGGGCTCGGGATCCATTACGATGGCATTTATCATGTTTACCGCCATATTGACGGATTCCTGCTTTGTGCCCGCTACGAAGATGCGGCCGTCGTCCTCGGTGTCGATTTTGTCAACGCCCGATTCTTCGATGATGCGCTTGATAACCTTGCCGCGCGCGCCGATAACTTCGGACAGCTTATCCGGCGATACGCGCACGAGCGCGATTTTTGGCGCGTAGGCCGATATTTCGGTACGGGCCTCGCTTATCGCGCCGGCCATACACCCGTCAAGTATATATATGCGCGACTTCTCGCACTGTTCAAGAGACTGGCGGATTATTTCCGGCGTGAGGCCGTCTATTTTGATATCCATCTGTATCGCGGTTATACCTTTGTGCGTGCCGGCCACCTTGAAGTCCATGTCGCCGAAGAAGTCCTCAAGCCCCTGAATGTCGGTCAGGAGGATGAAGTCGTCGTCACTGCCGCCTGTAACAATACCGACGGAAATACCGGCCACCGGGCGCTTGATCGGCACGCCTGCCGCCATAAGCGACATACTGGACGCGCATACCGACCCCTGGGACGTGGAGCCGTTGGAGCTCACGACTTCGGAGACAAGGCGGATGGCGTAGGGGAATTCGTCTTCTGTGGGAAGCACGGGAATAAGAGCGCGCTCCGCAAGAGCGCCGTGGCCGATTTCGCGGCGGCCCGGCCCTCGGGACGGGCGCGTTTCTCCAACGGAATAGCTCGGGAAGTTGTAGTGATGCATATAGCGCTTGGACTCTTCCATGATATCCAGGCCGTCCAGACGCTGTACTTCGCCCATGGAGCCAAGCGTCGTAACGGTCAGCACCTGCGTTTGTCCGCGCCTGAACAGAGCCGAACCATGAGTACGTACCAGCACGTCGACCTCGGCCTCGAGTCTGCGGATTTCGTCGACGGCGCGTCCGTCGGGGCGTTTGCGCTGCTTTAGGATCATGCGGCGCACGGTTTCCTTCTCAAACTTGTAGATTGCCTCGCCAAGGATTGATGTGTATTCAGCCCGTTCCTCTTCGGAAAGGCTGGGGATGAAGCCGCTGTGTACGTCTTGGGTAAGGGCGGACAGGCGGGACTCGCGCTCCTGCTTCGAGTCGGTGAACACGGCCTCTTCCATGCGGGCGTCGGTTATATAGCCCGCTATCTTGGCGTACTTGTCGGCGGGAACGCTTGTCTCGATATAGCTGTGCTTGGGCTTGCCAAGCTTTGATACGATGCCCTCTATAAATTCTACGATCTTGACGTTTTCAGCGTGGGCGAACATTATCGCGTCGTACATTACGTCGTTGGATAGCTCATTCGCGCCCGCCTCGATCATCATTACCTTGTGCTTTGTAGAAGCGACGGTGAGCGCCAGTGACGACGCCTCGCGCTGGGCGGAAGTCGGGTTGACCACGAACTTGCCGTCCACCAGCCCCAAGTTAAGCGAGCCGATAGGCCCCTGAAACGGTATGTCGGAGATGGACAGCGCAAGCGACGCGCCGACCATTGCGGCGGCTTCGGGGCTGCAGTCCTGATCCACGGAAAGGACTGTGGCCACAACGGCCACGTCGTTGCGGTAGTCCTTGGGGAAGAGCGGGCGTATGGGGCGGTCGATGAGGCGCGACGTAAGCACGGCCTTCTCAGTGGGACGCCCTTCGCGCTTGATGAAGCCGCCGGGAATCTTGCCCACGGAGTACAGGCGCTCCTCATAGTCTATGCTCAGCGGGAAAAAGTCGATACCGGCGCGGGGCTTCTCGGACGCCGTCGCGGTGACAAGCACTGCCGTGTCGCCGTAGCGTACCAGTGCGGAGCCATTCGCCAGTTCCGCCATCTTGCCGATTTCGACGGTCATTTCACGGCCGCCGAGATCGATGCCAAACTTGTGTATTTCATGCGTCATTCGTAAATTCCTCCAAAAATTATGCGATAAATAATAGAAAGAGCGGAGAGTCCCCCGCCCTGTTTTATGCTATTTCCTTAACCCAAGCTCGGCGATAAGTTCACGATACTTAACGACGTCCCTAGCCTTGATATAGCCCAGCAAACCCTTGCGCTGACCAACCATCTTGAGAAGTCCGCGGCGCGAGTGGTGATCCTTCTTGTGCAGCTTGAGGTGATCCGTAAGGTGGTTTATGCGCTCGGTTAAAAGAGCGACCTGTACCTCGGGCGAACCGGTGTCGTTTTCCTTGCGGCCATACTTTGCGATAATTTCTTGTTTGCTAATCATTGTAGTTCCTCCATAATTATGTGGTCTGTCCGCTTGCCAAGAACCGGCCGGAGCCGCCGGGCTCTGCGCAAGGGAGATTTTAATATCCCGCATTGTAACACAACGATGTGTATTTGACAATAGGTAGACGCAAGTTTTTCTGAAACGGATTTAGAACAGGTTCTAAATGTCTCCGGTAGGTGTTACCGTATCGCTTTCCACCATTATAACCGCGGTGGGTTCCTTTACGAAGGGGCGATGGAGGACGCCTTTGGGGACTGTTATGCCCTGATGCGCGGCCAGGACGACGGTTTTGTCCTCAAACTCGATATTCAGTGCGCCATTGACTACGAAGAAGAATTCATCCTCGTTGTCGTGCTTGTGCCAATGGAACTCGCCTTCGTTGAAAATGCCAAGCCGTATTACGCTGTCATTGACCTTGCAGAGCGTACAGTTGTACCATTTTTCCTAAGAACCTGTGTTCATAGGATGGGAATGCCGTCTTGGCGGTCGATTTTCCGCCACAGTCCACCCCATAAAGCCAAAACCGGGCTTTATGGGGACCCCGGGTCGTCGGTTCCTTCTTGCGTACCACTGCGGGTACGCGGCGTCGTCACCTCCTAGACTGGCGAAAAATCGCCTCGCAAATCCGGCCATCCCCACCTATGAACACAGGTTCTTACATTCGGAGATAAGCTTAGGAACATCGATAAGTTCCAGGAAAGCAAATTTAGGTTCCATGTGAATGTTGTACTTTTGATTATCGCTCATGCCGCACCTCCGCTAAATCCGGGCTACGCCGCTTTTGCGGGCCGCTTCCGCCACGGCCTTCGCGACGGCGGGAGCTACGCGCGCGTCAAATGTTACGGGCACTATATATTCGGGGGTGAGTTCGGCGTCGGATACAAGCTCGGCTATGGCGTAGCCCGCGGCGATTTTCATGGCGTCGTTGATGTCGCTTGCGCGGACGTCGAGCGCGCCGCGAAGCACTCCCGGAAAGGCCAGCGAATTGTTGATCTGGTTGGCGAAGTCGCTGCGGCCTGTACCGACCACCGCCGCGCCGGCCTCCTTGGCCAGGTCGGGCATTATCTCCGGCGTGGGATTGCTGCACGGGAACACTATCGGGTCTTTTGCCATCGAGCGCACCATGTCCTGCGTAAGTATTCCCGGCTGAGCCAACCCTATAAACACGTTCGCGCCCGAAATTACGTCGGCGAGGGAGCCTTTCTTCATCATCTTGTTGGAAGTCTTGGCAAGACGCTGCTTTTCGCCGTTCAGGTTGTCTCGGCCTTCGTATATTGCGCCCGTTGTGTCAACCAGAACTACGTCCCGCAATCCGACGGCCATCAGAAGATTCACCGTAGCTATTCCACCCGCGCCCGCGCCTGCCACGACCACGCTCACGTCCTCAAGCTTGCGGCCCGTCAGCTTCATCGAGTTTATCATGGCCGCCAGCACTACTATAGCCGTGCCGTGCTGGTCGTCGTGAAATATCGGTATGTCGCACACAGCCTTGAGCCGTCGTTCTATCTCGAAGCAGCGCGGAGCCGCTATATCCTCGAGGTTTATGCCGCCGAAGCTTCCCGCCAGCAGTTCCACCGTCCTGACGATCTCGTCCACGTCCTTCGTGCGCACGCACAGCGGCACGGCGTTGATGCCTCCAAACGCCTTGAACAGCACGCACTTGCCCTCCATGACGGGCATACCGGCCTCGGGGCCGATGTCCCCCAGGCCAAGCACGGCGGTTCCGTCGGTTACCACGGCCACAGTGTTCCCGCGCCCCGTAAACTCGTAGCTCTTCTCGACATCCTTGGAAATCTCGAGACACGGCGCGGCGACCCCCGGCGTATATGCTACGCTTAGGTCTTCCTTGCCGGTCACGGGGCACTTGGGTACTATGTCCAGCTTGCCCCGCCATTCGCGGTGCTTTTGAATCGCTAATTCGGCGTAATTCATGCTCACAGCTCCTTTGATATAATATTTCGGGCGGTAGAATTTGTTAGAAATATTTTACCACAACGCCGTATATTGTCAACAGAATTGGAGCTATCAAAACATGTTGTCGTCATTGTCCGCCCGTCTCGTGCCCGTAAAGACTTCCGTCATAAGCAGCGCGCCAAGCCTGAACGCGTATGCGAATGTGTTGTAGCTCTCTATTTCCTTCAAGTCATTATCCGCGATAAGATATTTTTCAAGTCGATCTTTTTCGGATTCGTTCAATGTCTCCATCAGCTCTTCATGATTTATTTCTTTTAGCTGGACAGATTTCGATATAAGCCGGACTATTGCCGTAAAGTTCAAAATTCTTGTGGATGCTTCCGTAGTATAGTTCTTCCAGAATATTGCGCATATAAAGACGACCTCCTTGACTTTTGGGGTGGGGTGTGGTAGTGTTGATTTAGGAATCTTACTTCCGAACAATTTAGGAAGTATTGTTCCCTTATGAACCTATTGTAGCAGGAAGAATGAGTCCTGTCAATAGTTTTTTGTATTTTTTGGAGTTGTTGTTTATGCCCATTTTTCCTGAAAGGCTAAAGCAATTGCGAAGTGAGCATAAAGTTACGCAATCTCAATTAGCGAAAGCTATAGGTGTTACCGACAGGGCTTGTCGAAGGTATGAAGCTGGTGAGAACGAACCCACTCTATCTGTTCTACAAAATATGGCTGATTTTTTTAACGTAAGCCTTGACTATCTAACAGGTCGAATCGACTACTCGCAAGATGCTGACGGCAATATCAAGGTAGAAGCGCCAGTCGATATTCCTGGACGTGATGCCTTGAAAGAATAGTTCCATATGTTCTTATGAAGTCTTTATAGCTCGATTTTTCTGAGGTGTTACAAATGACCACTTTAGGGGAGCGCCTAATACAGTTAAAAAAAGAAAGAAATCTCCTGCAAAAAGATATTGCAAAGGCTACGGGACTTTCTCTGAGAGCTTATCAATACTATGAAAGGGATCAAAAAGACCCGACATCTGCAGTATTGCAAAAACTTGCCGACTATTTTGATGTCAGCACGGATTACTTACTTGGACGCTCTGATAATCCGTAATAACATTAAAAGCCCTTTCTTAAAAACTAAGTGTTTCCTAATAATACTTTACATAGGTAGCCATCCCTTCTTAAATTTCTGCGCGGAAATCAATTTTTGCCATAATCGTCATAGTGGCCTTAACCCGCAATGGAATCTTGCGATACTATTATACTATGCGCATACCCATATATCAGCATGGAATAATATTCAGATATATATATGTATACGCATATAGAATTGTGCAAAATAGCGTTGTCGCGAATATTTACATTCGGAATTATCCCTTGACATAGTTTTTATATTATGCTATAATGTATTTACAAGGGAGGTGAATATGTGGGTAAGAAGAAAAGACCGAAAACAAGGTCTAATCAAAAACTACCTTGGGACAA
>Ga0131853_10006410_pt1 | contig 21230 bp, 25 predicted proteins | sample TergutLab28metaG_FD_92764 | JGI IMG/M metagenome (GOLD analysis project Ga0131853, IMG submission 92764) | Labiotermes labralis P1 segment gut microbial communities from Petit-Saut dam, French Guiana - Lab288 P1 (version 2) (version 2) | ecosystem: Host-associated > Arthropoda: Insects >...
CTTGTCACAATCTGTGCAGTGGCGGCAATTATAACATATCAAGCAATTCTTGCATATACAGCAACGTTCATTACCACCGCAGAAGAAGCACATATCATGGAATCCGCTTCCATGTATTGGACAGTTAGAGTCAGTGCAGTATGGGTCTGTACATATGTCACCGCCAACGGTATACCCGCAGTCAACGCAAGTGTACCCGACTATGCTATGCGGTTTTGTTTCCTCGAAAATTATATCATTACACGGGTCAATAATTCTGAAACCGGAAAAATCTAGCTGTGAGTCGCTTATACAGACGATTGTTCTGCGGCACATTCCTTCCCACTCATGCCAATTGTTTACTTGTGGAATATGTCGGTCAAGTGAATTACCATTCCAAAAATGCATACACCTACCGCACCATCCTGCCGCACAAGTCATCCATGACTTGCTATCGTTGAGCCATTCAACAATCTCGTCAAAACCTCCGATTTCATCCGGTGTTGTAGACCTCCAATCAGTTATGTAGGTATGGTATCTTTTTCCTTCGTGTAATACCGCCCATTTTGAGCATTCGTTATACAGCTTGAACTCATGCGGCTCAGGGTACTCGTGAAAAATGGGACAGCCTTGTGATGCGGGGTTTTGGCAGAACTTTACCCTGCAACACATATCTCTGTAAGCACTTCCCAAAAAATACTCACCCCAATTACGGTAATCATAGTAGGGTTCTACAGGTATTTGTCTAACTATGTACACTCCAATTTCCTCATCCCAATCAAGAACATCAAATACAGCTCTCATATCCCAATCATTGTTGTATTTATGGTCTTCAATCTCGTATTCAAGATAATTGCAAACAGCACATTCTCTGAATCTGAACTGACATGCGTCTTCGCCCAATGTGACTGTTGTGTTTGGAAGAAAGCTATTGATGTGTCTTACAGTTATCCAAAAACTATCATCCCAGGCCCACGATTCAGATAGCAGGCTTCCTGTATGTTCATCTGTTTTTTCCTCAACGGCATCACATTTGCTACAAGACCGTGACCTGAAACAATCAGTTTCATTATGCGGTTGTATAATCCATTCGCTCCATGAATGTAAACAACATGCCTCACAGGGATTTGAATTGCAATCTTTACACTCACCGCAATCTTCGCAAAGCTCACCGCCACAATCGGGACAGTGTTCACAAGCACCACAGTCTATGCACTCACCGCAATCCTCGCATTGCTCACCGTCACAGAAGTCGCATAGGTCACTGCTTTCTTTGTATCCGCAGTCTTTGCAGGTGTTACCTACCATGTTATGCGGTTTAGTTTCTTCATAGAGCACTTCATTACACTGATTAACTACTTTGGGCGGACCCGAATAAGTAATCTGTGTGTTGCTAATACAAGTGATTGTCCTGCGGCACATTCCTTCCCATTCATGCCATCCATTTACTTGTGGTCTAAGAGCGGGACCGCTGGTACTTGACCTGCATCTGCTGCACCACCCAGCTGTGCATGTTACAATTGATTTGCTATCGCTAAGCCAAGTGGCAACTTCTTCGAAATTTCCGATTTCTGACAAGGATGAATACCATACACCCATTCCGTCTGTCCAGAAGAAGTGCCGCCTTTTTTCCCCGTAGAATATTTCCCAAACATCACACTCATAATATAAGTTGAACATATGTGGTTCCGGCTCATCGTACAGACGGGGGCAATTCCATTCAAATCCGTGGTTTATGCATGATTTATACCTAACGCACATACCTGCGCTGCCTGGTATAATATCATCACTTGGAGTATATAGATAATAGGGTTCAACAGGAATAATATCAAACCTTCCTGTTATTGGATTCCAGACTTCGTAACTGTTTCTCATATCCCAATCATCATTGTATTTATGATTTACAATTTCATGTTCCTGATAACCACAAACAACACAAAGCTTATATCTGTACCGACATGAGTCATTTGTAATTACAATACCAATGTTAAGTAAATCTTCAATCGGTGTATCGTGCATTACTGAAATCCAATCCCAACTGGTCCATGTCCAATGTGTAGAGGTTAAGCTTCTTGTATGTCCCTGTGCATTTTCTTCATAGGCATCACATTTACTGCAAGACCGTGATTGGGTATGCACATTTTCATCATGCGATTGAACAACCCATTCACTCCAACCGTGTGAACAACATAACTGACAGGGGTTTGTGCTGCATTCAACGCACTCGCCGCACTCTTCGCAAAGCTCACCGTTGCAATCAAAGCAATGTTCGCAATCATCACAATCTAAGCACTTTTCACAAAAGTCACAGAACTCACCGCCACAGATGATACATTGGTCATCGTTTTCGGTGTACCCGCAGTCAACGCAAGTGTTTCCTACAATGTTATGCGGTTTGATGTTTGTGAATAGTAGAGTTTCACACCAAAATGTTGCCTGATCTTGCCCATAAAATGTTAATGCAGAGCCTTCTTTGTAGTATGGCTTATTACATATAATATCGCTACGGCACAATGACACTTCATTTTCTATTACCTCATACCATTCTGTAACTTCAATCATGAATGTATATAGAGTGTTCCATAAGCCATACGAACATCCGGTACACAAATATACTGAGCATTCACCAATAACGATTTCGTTGCTATCTCTACAGTTTATACAGTACCCGTGCAAATTATGACTCCATTCATTACAATACTCAGGATTTCCCCATTGTTCGACAGCTCGGTTCATCAGTTCAATAAAACTGTCATATGTTCTTTCATGCTCTTGTAAACGTCCTTGTCTGCACCTATATTCATGTCGCTTATTTCCGAACTGATGTTCTTCAACACTATCTAAGTCAATCACTGATATGTAACACTTTTTGCACCTATATATATCTGCATGGACGGTATAATCTGGTCGGTGTGATGCATGATTTTCCCACACGTTAATTCCATATAAAGGATGGCTTTCCGGTATAGTAAGACCATGACCATCGCCCGGAGCCTGTGGTTTTGAGTTAATTGCTCTTCTTGCTAGGAATATGAAAGCTGCATTACTTGGTAAGTCGTTACTATATCCTTTTTCGCAATACAAGCAATATCCACATAAATCGCAAAGAGTACCATTACATTCAGAGCAGCAATCACACTCTCCACAATCGTCACAATTGCCGCAGTTATCGCATAGCTCACTACCACAATCAAGGCAATGCTCGCACTTACCACATTCTAAACATTCTCCACAGAAGTCGCAAAACTCACCGCCACAATCAAGACAGTGGTCGCAAACACCGCAATCTTCGCAGTTTCCGCAGTATTCACAAAGCTCACCGTTACAGTTTTTGCAATGTTCGCAATCTTCACAATCTAAGCACTTTCCGCAGAAGTCACAAAGTTCACCTCCACAATCAAGGCAATGCTCGCACACTTCGCATTCTAAACACTTACCGCAATCCTCGCAAAGTTTACCGCCACAATCAATACAGTGTTCACAAACACCGCAGTCTTCGCAGTTTCCGCAATCCCCACAAGGCTCACCGCCACAGTCTTTGCATTTATCATCATTATCGTCTATGTTGCAGTTCGGACAATCAGGATTTCCGCACCCGTCAGGTGAATCACAATCGTTGTGTGGATCATCTGACGGGTTCAATAAAAAGAGGGTTACATAAATATACCGCATTATAGTAATGTGTTGTTGCAGTAGGGGAGTTTGTTAGCGCTGCTGATATCTCAATTTGGTTTGTTTCCGATATATCGACACCTGTAACCTCAATGCTTGTGCCTGTTGTCAGAGTAGCACTCCATAACTCTTCTTTTGTTTCAAAGTCAAAAATTATTATTCGGGCTGTGTATGGTGATTGATTATATGCCGTGAAACTGAGCGATTTATAGACACCTTCTTTATCAAGTGTATAAACAGTTCTTGTTGCCTGTCTCATAAACAGCGAGTCCGTTTTGATTGCTTCGCTGTAGTTGCCGACAGGCATTTCATCTTTGTTTATTACTTTTACCCAGCGTGACAAATTTCCTGATGTGGTTCTTATTCCGGTATCTGTTTCATACAAGAAAGAATATGCTCCTTCAATATCAGGATAGCTATCATCAGGCTCAGGCTCTCTATCAACTAATGGATCGCAGATTATTATTGCATTATCGTAATATATAGCTGATGATGGAGCGTTTACGAGTTCTGCAAGGAATTCGATATTAAGTGTTTTTGAAATGTTGATGTTCTCAACATAAACACTGTCTCCGGCTTCAAGCATATATGACCACAGCAGATATTTTGTATCATAATCGAACACTTGGATTCTAGCAGTATAAACAGATGTGTTATATGCTGTAAAGCTAAGTGTTTTATAAAGGTTTTCGGTATCAAACTCCCATACTCTGCCTGTTTGCTGGAACATGTAGCAGGAGGTTGTTAAGATTGCATCGGTATATATTGCTTCACCGTAGCTATCGGTTGGAAGTTGGCTGTTATCTCTTTCTTTAATCCATTCCGCAATGCTTGAAAATGTAGTTTCTCTGCCTTCATCAGTAACATCGAGAAATGACTTCGGCCATGTGTCGGGTACAATTATAATTGGTGGGTTACAGTTCGGGCAATCGGGATCACCACAGCCATTTTCACTGTCACAATTGTTACTTCCAGTATTTTTGCAGTTGGGGCAATCGGGATTTCCACAACCGTCAGGGTTATCGCAGTCGTTACCGTCTATATTGCAGTTAGGACAATCGGGATTTCCGCAACCATTAGGATTATTACAGTCATTGCAATATGGACAATCAGGATTATCACAGCCATGTACATCATTGCATTCCGGACAGTCGGGATTTCCGCATCCTTCAGGGTCATTACAATCTGCATCTTTGCAGTTCGGACATGCGGTGCAATCACAACTACCACCATTCGCTTTGTCATCACATTCATGGTCTTTACATGACTGACACTCACGGTCACAGCAATCATGTTTTTCGCATTCGTGATTGCACTCTTGCCCTTCACATTCGTGACTGCACTTATGCTTTTCACAGTTACAGTCACAATCTATATCACTGTCATTTTCTGTACAACAATCACACTTTGAATCATTATCTGAGCATGTGCAGTCTTTGTTTGTATCATTATTTCCGGCATTATTGTTTCCGCTGCCGGAGTTATTATTTCCGCCGCCGGAATTGTTATTTCCGCTATCATTAGGCTTTTCATTATCGGTAGTGCTGCTCTCCTTGATGATATCGTTAATAGCATCACGGATGGCATCTTTATCGCCGGTTTTAATAGCTTCCAGCAAATCATCGTCCATGATAAGACCTTTTTTTGCATTGTCTTCAAACACGCCATCTTCAATGAGCCTGTCGAGCAGGGTCATATCGGAGCCGTTTAGTTTTGTTCCGAGCATACGAAGTAGCAAGACAGCCATTTCACCACGGTTGAGCCTATAGCTGTTCTTGTTATACTTGCCATCGGTAAGCTCGATTTCATCTGACAATGCCCATGATTTGTACCATAGAAAATCAACACCGTTTTCATAACCAAGCATTCCAAGTGCTGTTGTCAGAAAGTGTTGAGCAGTTATCATGCTGTCAGGTTCGTATCGTGTAATGCACATCCCTTGTAGATAGTTCATTTCATAAGCATACTCGACATATGGGCGAAGCTCCGGCATCACATCAAGGTATGGGCTGTCGAAACTGCCGTTCAGAGCGGTATCTTCTTCACCGATGAAGGAGATCAGGACTATAAGACCGTGAATCCTTGTTGTGAAGAAGCTCAATGCAAAGTCCGGTGTGCCTTGCTCATCGTACCCGACTGCATGGAACATTCCGAGCTTCCACAGTATTTCTGCTGCCTTCTGCTCTTCTGAAATTACGCTAGATTGGTTGCTTGTTGCCATTGCTGTTGTAAAAGCTAATGTGGGCAACATAATCATCAAGATAAAAAATGTAATTACTTTTTTCTTCATTCTGAAAATATCCTCCTTTTGTTGCTGCTTGTTTTGTTAAGCAGACAGTTATAATTGGCTTTCCTTATAAAATAGGTAGAATGTGCGTGAAAATCCGTAAACATCATCAGGGAACTCGTTATCTAAGAGCCATCGCATGACTTCCATTAATGCATAATCGTCATATTGAATACTTAAGGCAATTCTGCTGCCATAAGGAAATTTCTCTATGCGCATATGTTCTTCTGAAATAAAGATGTTTTCGTTTAGTATGCATGAAACAGCTTGAATGTGTGGGTTGTTATTAAGTGAATACAATCCGCACATCTTAGCAATCTGTGTCGCATTGTACCAGCTGGTGTTTGCGACTCTTTTATTCTGAATCCTTTTTTGCTCAATTTTCTTTGACACCCCTTCAGTGAATCTCTCAAAATGCTTAGGCGTATCGCCAAGCACTCGCAATGCGCCAATAACAAACTGTATGCATTCATCCATACCGTTTATCGAAGCGCTGTTTTTGCTATTAGTTTTGTACATTGCAGGTTTCTCCTTTAATGATAAAAATACCCCTATCTGTGAAGGAAGGGGAGAGTGCGGGTTATTTGGTTTATAATGGTTCTAAATCTTCCGGGAAGTCATCGAAATCGTTGAAATAATCATCGGGTATTTCATCGTCAGCTACTTCACACTCATAGACTTCATACAGATCGTTGGGTTTAATTCTAAGCCTTCGATTGATATGTTTTCCTATGTCAAATGCGTTTTTGGGGTTAGAGTCCGATAGATACCGGTAATTCTTGTGTTTGGTAATATCGTACTTAGTTGATAGAAACGGTCTGACACCACGCAGTTGTAAGATGCACTTAGATCCGTCCATTACAGAAAGTTCGTCAATACTCATGAGTTCTTTTCCGAGTTTTTGATAACTCTGGCTGAATGATGGATTGTTGCCTTTGCTTATACTGTGATTTAACAGGTCAATCGTTTCTTTTCCTAGTGACTCCGACAAGTCTTTAAGTGTCGTTTTTTCAGAGCCACCGAGGAAAATGCGTGAATCCATGTTACCGATGATTGTTTCAGCATTATCTTTGTATATTGATTTAAGCTGAGATTGTGTTTGTAATACTATGCAAGCTGAAATCTCACGGCTTCTGATTGTCGCAATCAACTTCTCGAATTTCGGGATTTGCCCGATGTTGGCAAACTCATCGAGCAAGCACCTGACATGGACGGGGAGCCTGCCACCGTATTCATTATCTGCTTTGTCGCATAGAAGGTTAAACAACTGCGAATACATTAATGCAGCAATGAATGAGAATGTGTCATCAGTATCAGATATAATTATAAAGAGTGCTGTTTTTCGGTCTCCGAGTGTATCAAGCTCCATATCGTCATAACTCATAATCTCCCGAAGTTCCCTAATATCAAAGGGTGCGAGCCTTGCACCGCAACTAATCAATATCGACTTCGCTGTTTTCCCTGCTGCTAATTTGTATTTTTTGTATTGCCGTAAAGCAAAGTGATCCGGTTGAGCTTTGATACCTTCTTCCGCATTTCCGAACTCCAGTTCTTCAAACATATAATCAACAGCGTTTTTGAAGTTCTCATCTTCCTCATGCACTTCCATTGCGTTAATCATTTCTACAAGAGAATTCATGTTCTTTTCTTCATCGGGTCCTTCAAAGTGAATGTATCCTATGAGAGCGCAGTATAACAAGGTTTCGGCTTTCACCCAGAAGTCTTCACCTGATTTACCTTCGCCTTTAGTGTTTGCGATAAGAGCTGTGGTGAATTTTAGGATATCCTTTTCAGAGCGGATGTACACAAACGGGTTGTAGTGCATACTTTTAGAGAAATCTATTGTGTTCAACACTTTTATCTCGTAACTATTGCGCAATAATAGTTTTCCGCATTCGATAAGGATAGTGCCTTTCGGATCGGTAATGCAATACGATGTGTGAAGTTGCATGAGATTCGGTTTAAGCCAGAAACGGGTTTTACCGGAACCTGAACCGCCTGTCACCATTACATTTTTATTCCGTGCGTTTTTCGGGTTCTTCGGCCTGTTGTTTAACGTAAGTGATTCGGAAGCAGTTAAAATGATGTTGTTGTCAGGTTTTGGGTCGATAAAAGGTTCAATATCCTTTTTATTTCCCCATCGGGCAGAGCCGTACTCTATGTCTTTTCTCCATTTCTTTGCGTTTTTCTTTCTGTGCCAGACTATGCCGAAAATTGCCAACGCTCCTATAAGACCCACGAGCAGATCAGTTGGATGAAGCGATGGCATCGGGCTTGAGAGTGCAATGTTTAAATTTGATATAGCTCCGGTTAACTTAAGTATCATATCGTCTTCTGGTGTAATGCGGTATGACTCACCACATTTGTTGAAGAACCAGAACATCATTACATAAGGGAGGTTAGGAATGACAAACTTCTTTACTTTTGAGATATCCATTAAAGCTCATGTCCCCCTCTGTTTCTACTTCGGGCAGGAGCGGCAACCGATTTTGCTAACTCTTTGAATTTGTTCAGCTTAGTAAGTATTGATGGTTTTCTGTTTTTTGTCTTTAGTATTTTGTTAGAAAACTCTTTGAACGCTGCTGTTAAAGAATCGGCATCTTTAGCCTTAAAGAAAACAAGCCATCTAGGTGGAGCTACGGATTTATCTTTCCTTAATGCATAGTTAATTTTGTATTTCCGAGCTGTTTTATCAAATGCGCCGATGTTTTTTTTAGTTATTTCAATGTTAGATAGACTGTCACCATCTTTCGTTAATGAACTGTAGCTTTGCTTGCCATGCTTTGTTGGACTTGCTACATCACTTGCCATCTTTTCTGCTGCTACAAGAAAATCTCGCATTGCTTTTGCGAGCATTCGTGATGTCACTCTCGTACCTCTCATTACAAGTGCTACAGTTTTTTCTTCTATATATTCCTGCACTTTCTCAACTCCTTTCTGCACCGTGGAAGGTGCGGTTTTCTAAGCGTTTTGCTTTATGAAGTGCCAATAGGTAATCATTCCAATCTTTACCTATACCGGGCAAGCATCGTTCTATGCTAATGCCGGATATATTTTTTATCCTTTCAGCAGCCTGTTCACCGGCTCCATCATTATCTGTACATATAAGACAATGTGTGACTTTTTGTTTTCGTTCAAGAAGTCCATTTAATGCAGTAGGCGCTGTGCAACCTAAGGACAAACGCCATCCGCTAAAGTAGTTAATGAATCCTTGTTCGCAAAGCGTTTTGTGAGATAAACAATCAATAGCACTTTCAAATACAGCAACAGTGTCATGTTCTATATCTGTTGCGGGGAGCAGAAATCCAAAGCTTTTGTTACTACCCTTTACGTCGCATTTATAATTGCTGAAAATACTACGCAGAGTTGCATATCTTGCTTCTCCAGTATCGTCCATGCCAACAAAAACGCAATTGCTGTACTTTGCGCTTTCATATAATGATTTGGTATTTATGCAGGTGAGTATGGATTCTCTTTCAATACCTCTGCTTTTTAGGTAGGCTATCACACGTGCATTATTTATATTTGCGGGAGGCAATACCAACGGTTTCCGCTTTATAGGAGCGGTATCAGCTTTTTTGGGTGATGGCAGGTTAGTTTCAAATAAAGATATCCCAGAGCTATGATCCCAAGTTTTTTCATCTTTCAATTTATTCACAGCTTCACGAAATGAGTACTCTTTTACTGTGACAAGATAATCCAGCGCGGATTTACTTCCGGTACTCTGACTATGCCAATACCATCCATTTTCATTGATTGCAATTGATGGGTGATCTATTAATCGGTAGATATCACCTACTTTTCTAACGTTATTGGACTCATGCCTTAGAATATAATCAACAATATTTACTTCTTTTGCTCGGCGAATCTGATCCTTATTTACAAAAGACATTTCTTATCCACCTCTTCTCATGCTTTTATTTATAAACATACTCTTTCGGTATTGGTCGAGAAAGTGCAACGTTATTAATGTAGTTGACGTTGTCTACCGATTCAAAAAGATAATTTAGATGTATTAATGTATAATGGTTTGTGAAGTTTGTTTCTGCTTTTGCGGTCTATGGTTTCTTGACATTTCCGCACCTCTTTTTAGGCGTTTATTAATTGATTGCTTGGCGACAGGTGGGGTTGAACTAGTTTTGTTTGTGTCTCGTATTTCTGCAAGATTTGCATTGAGCTTTATCAGGTGCCTTTTTGTACTGCCTATCGGGTATAACATACGGCGTGACCGTTCTTCTGAGAGGATTGCAGCATGCTTTGATTCATCTTGGGGAATGTAAGCAACTTTCGCGACAGCACCTTTTTCGGACATCAAGCTTTTGTAATTATCTTCATAATCCTTTTTGGTGACAGTTACAGTTTTGCCTGCGTATACACCCCATTCGTTGGAATAGGAAAGCTTGACTGACTCATAGGGTTCAACAGTTTCGTTTATATGCTTTGCGTACTCGGCATAGTTTCCAACTTCAAAGACATTGCCGATTATTGATTCGCCCTTTTTGCCTATTACCTCGACTATGTAACCAAACATATTAGGTTCATCCTGACTGTAATTTGTCATACAGACATTATCTCCGGTATCTTTGATAAAGACATCACGCTCCCATGCTATATGAGTACCATATGAACAGACATGCCAGACAAACCGCCTGTCATTAAAATCCTCTGCATTTTCAGCAGCTCTTAAAACTTTCATATCATGAGAAAAATCACTCGGATAATGTATGATAACTTGCTTGGCTATCTTTCCGAGAAAGTCATTAAGGTCTACATGCATAAAACGGCGAAGGCTGTTATCGATGGGTGCATCCGCATCAGTTACTAATGGGTTTTCTGCGAGAATCTCGTCTGCGCGGTTAATCAGAGCATCAAGTGTATAACTCATTTCAGATAAATCAGTGTTTTGTTCACACCATGCTCCTGCAACTACTTCTAAGGGATTTTGGAATTCTAAGTAGAAGTCAATATCCTCATCGGACAAATCATTCCAATAGGTCATGTATGAATGTGCATCTGACATTGCATGAATTTTTGCGCTCATATCAATTAGCTCCTGTTTTGTGAAGCTCATGAGTGTCTCTTTATAATCGGCAAAGTTCTTTTCAAGCCGGTCGAGCAGCTCGCTTTTCTTTTCTTCTCTAAAAGTATCTATGGTTTTCACCTCCTAGTTAATTATTGATATAGCTATCTGGATTGAACGCATCATCACTTGTGTTATGTTTGTTCCAACCTTTGTCACGAATAATCCGCCCATGAAATTGAGCATCATTGCGAATATCAACGAAAGCACAGGAAAGAAGTTTGCACCCACGCCCGTCTGTTTCTGCCTTTTTAGCTTTATTTATACAATATGTGCATTCGCAATCCTCAACAAAGTATTGGAACTTACTATAGTCATGGTTATTTCCAGTCATGTCACTCCTCCATTCGTTAAACAAAAAAAGCCACATCTTCCCGATTTACTATGGAAAAATGTGGCTTTAAGCTATATATTTATTATTCAAGACCCGGCGCATTTGATTTTGCTAATGTTCGACGTGGTGTTGGGCTTTGCTCGGATACTCGTTGTTTTGAACTGGCAAGCTTATCAAGAATGGATTTCTTCTTGCTTTGTTCTGCGACTTTTGCTCTATTTCTTATAACAATATTGTAACCTTCACGTTTGCCGTTACGGATTGCTTCTCTGCGGGTGCCGTATTCACCGACGATTTTTGAGTTTTCACTAAACTCATCCGGATTACCTGCGATTACATAATGACGACCATTGTAAAGTTTTCTGACAAATGCTTCCATAACTCATCAACTCCTTTCATTTCGATAAAAAACGCACTCTGCCGGACGGATGACAAAGTGCGGGTTTTTAGTGATATGGGTTTGTGTTTGTGGTATAGTTAAGCTTGGCAAGCGGTGAGAGTGCTGCAATCATATGAGGTGCATATGGAAATCTATAAGAACCCGAACTGTAAGAAAGTCAAGGGCAGTCATGTTTTAAAGGTAAGATGTGCATACTGCAAGTGCTTCATTGCCAATTACCAAAAAGTCGGTGAAAGCAATTTTGTTAAAATGTTTAACGAGCGGATAATTGACGGTTCTATTGACTTCTCAAAGTATCATGGCACCATTCAATGACCGGAATGCGGTGCGCAGATAGCGACACGATATATCACCAGAACTGACAAAAAGGAAGCATACAGGCTAATACCATCCGCATTTAATAGAAAGAAAGTGAAATGAACAGCAGGAAAAGAGTTGAACCATTCTATAAAGAGTTAGTAACCGAAAGACTGTTTCTAAAGAACATATCACCGGAAGACAGGGATTTTGTATTCTCCTTATTTTCAAATGAAGATGTAAATACATTCTTATTTGATGCAGAACCGGTAAAAAACATACAAGGGGCAGATGAAATAATCGCTTATTACACCATACCTGAGCCGAGAAGTATACACAGATGGATTCTTGTCAGAAAAGAGGATGGTGCAAAGCTTGGCACTTGCGGTTTCCATAGCTGGAACAAGGAAACCGGCGAGATCGATGTAGGATATGACCTTTATCCCGATTATTGGGGAAAAGGCTATATGAGTGAAGCTCTAGCTGCAATCCTTCAGTTTGCAGAAAATGAGATGAAAGTTTCAAAGGTAAATGCTTGTATCTATTCAGAGAACAAGCCATCACTCAAACTTGCGGAGAAGCTTGGTTTCTCATTTGTCGGTAAAATGAAAAACGAGGTGTTCCGTGGTGAAGAGTACCCGCATATGATATTAACGCTACGATGGGAGTAGTATAAAAAGCAAATAGGAAGTACTGGATGGGTAATTATAATGGAACATGAAGAATTTGAAATCTTTGAGTTTACAGAAGAAGAAAAAGCCAATTGGATTGAAAGGCTTGTCGAAGAAAACTTGCGGGAAAAGGTTCAGACATATGACCCTGCTGCACTTGAGCGGATAAAAAGCTTTAAGCAGAATATTAAATTGTTACTGGAGCAAGATGGTTGTGAGTATACAATGGAGTTTGAGCGATGTCCATACTTTCAAAAGTCACTTTACCTTCACCTCGATGTTGTAGATTTTGGCACATCTCCAAAGAATTATTGGCTGCTTCAAGATGCATTGAGATATGTCAACAGCTTTTCAGTAAAGTGGCTTCCGACAGGAAAGGCTAGGTTAAGTTTCTATTTTAACTTCGTTTTTAAGGAAATAAAGTAAGGTGTGTATAGCAGAATGGAAACAGATAAATGCTCAATATGTCCCCGAAATTGTGAAGCAGACCGTAATCTGCGTGAAGGATTTTGCAGTGCTCCGTGGGAACCGGTTATTGCAAGTGTCATGTCTCACAGGGGAGAGGAACGAGTAATAAGCGGTATAAGAGGTTCGGGTACTGTTTTCTTCGCCGGATGCAATCTGGGCTGTGTCTTTTGCCAGAACTATGATATAAGCCAACTGTGTGTTGGTAGGACAGTAAGTACAGATGAACTGGCAAACATATTTTTGGGACTGGAGCAGGATGGTGTTCATAATGTAAACCTTGTTACTCCAAGCCATTTCACCACTGGAATCGCTGTTGCAGTTAAGAAGGCAAAAGATAAGGGAATAAAGATTCCGTTTGTATATAATTCCAATGGGTATGACTCTATTGAATCATTACAGATGATGGAAGGTCTTATAGATATCTATATGCCGGATTTTAAGTATGCAAGCAATACCCTTGGCTTTCGTTACTCCAGCGTGCCTGATTATTTCACCGTAGCTTCAAAAGCCCTAAGAGAAATGTATAGACAAGTTGGGAGTCCGGTTACAGAAAACGGATTGATGAAAAGCGGTGTTCTTATAAGGCACTTGGTAATGCCGAATCTCACTGATGACTCATTTGCCGTACTTAGTTGGATAAAGACAAACGTACCAAATGTACTGATAAACCTGATGGATCAGTACAGACCGGCATATCGGGCAGGGGAGTTTGACGAAATCAACCGGAGGCTTACACCATCGGAGTTTGGAATTGTAGAAAATCACTTTCACCAGCTTAATCTCCAGATTGACTCGGATTAATATATATCAATGTAACATTCTGATTTACTTTGGAAAAGGAGAATATTAATGGACGTTCTTGGAATTATCCAACTATTTATCCCAATTATTACATTTGCAATGGGTTATTTTCTTACTGACATTGGATACAGACGTGACAGGAAGCTAAACATTGTCCGGGAGAAGTTTGAAAAGCTGTATCATCCGTTTTATATGTTAGTACATGAACTCGGAACAGACAGAGAAGATGGTATTGCAATTGGCGGAGATGATCCCGCTGTATTTAAGCCATTAATTGACCACCTATCCGCAAATGCATATTTGGCATCAACGGAAGGGCAAAAGCTGATTTGGGAAACTCGTTTCATTGTAGTTTCATGTATGGGTAAAGAGCAAATCCTTGATGAAGAACAAGACAAAATGCTCACAAAGTCAATCGAATCACTCTTTGCTTATCTCATTGAAGAATATATGAAGACCGCCACAACGCTTGGTTATGAATTAAGCAATCTCGCATCTTCGGCAGATAGTAAACAGGAAGAAATGTAAGATGCACAAATGTAGACAATACCAAGCTAAAATGATATATTACAGCAGAAATTTCTGATGATTTATGGAGGGATGTTAGTAATGGGAAAAAAGAAAGAAAAGAGATTTGAAATCGTCCATAGTGAGAGCAGTAAGGCATTTTCAGGTACGATGATTTTGAGAGACAAGCAAACAGGAGTTCATTATTTATATGTTGCTTCGGGATATGGCGGCGGCTTAACAGCATTACTTGATAGCGACGGGAAACCGGTAATGGACAATAAGAGTGAGTAATAAGAAGGCAGCCCAATGAAGCCTGTAAAAATGGTCGTCAATTTTACTATGTTGGTGTTTGTTGCCCTCTCCCTGATAAGATGGAGCGGTGACCCAACTTTCCATGTTGTTGTCGGCAGTTTATTAACTGTGTTATTCATAATCCACTTTTCTATAAACATTAAGCCTTTTGTGGTTATGACAAAAAAGCTTGGAAAGCTTAGTGTAAAAATGAAACTCCAATACGCTGTAGATGTGGTTCTGTTAGTATTATGGAGCATCATTGTTATAACTGGTATTTTTGCTGCTATCAATTACCTCAACACTGATTTTACAACAAAAGGTATAGGAAGGCTTCACGGTATGCTTGGAAGAATAAGCTGCGGCTTTATATTTATCCATACCCTGCAGCACTTAAAGCAAATACGTTTATACTTAAAAAAAAATCGAGCATAACAACATAATAAATAAAGAGGTTCAATAATGGATTTTAATGAGTTATACGAGAAAGCCAAAGGTGTTGCTAATCCTCAAGAGCTATCCGATTTAGTTGAAGTTGGCGGTGTAGGAGCAGCGTTGTTGACTGATAGAGGGAATGTTTATTTAGGTGTATGTATAGATACTGCTTGTTCAATGGGGTTCTGTGCAGAGCACTCTGCAGCCGCGGCTATGATAACTGCCGGGGAGCATATAGTAAAAAAAGTTATAGCGGTAGATTGTGAGGGTAACATTCTCTCTCCGTGCGGAAGGTGCAGGGAATTTTTGTCTCAATTAGCGGATGAGAATATTAATGCTGAAGTCATGGTAAAAGAAAACATAGTTGTTTCTTTGAAAGAATTGCTACCCTACGACTGGCGTGACGCATTATAAGTTTTTTTTCGTGTTTAACTTTGATGGAGGTTAATGTATATGGCTAAATATGAACGCAGTTTACATGGTAATTTCAATTCATTACTGGAAACTCTGGACAGAGAAATTCTGAGCGGCAGTATTTCAGCTTCCTTTCAAGGTGGAAGCGACTTTTCCGTTGGCGATGTGCGTTGTGCTGTTCGTGTTTATGAGAGATACAGCATGATTGGCAGTAATCGTCTTGCAGCTAATATTACTTTGGTCGGCAATGGCAATGACTTGTATTTATCTGTTATTTCATCCGGTGGCAGTCAGGCTGTATTTTTCAAGATAAATACATTTGGTGAGAGTGCCTTCACAGATAGGATAGCCACTATTGTTGAACGATGGGAAAGGGGAAAGTGATATGAGTCACCTAATTGCATACTACTCATTTAGCGGCAAAACAAAGAAAATTGCTGAAGAAATGGCAAAAAATGAATCGGCTGATACTTTAGAAATAAAAGACATCAAACCCGTTGGCAAGTTAAAAGCATATACAGCCGGCATAGTTGCATCCATTAAGAGGAAAGCTTGGCAGATAAAGAACCCGGATATAGAAATAAGCAAGTATAATAAAATCACCTTGCTTGCTCCTGTCTGGGCAGATAATCCGCCACCGACTTTTAATGCAATACTTGAGTATTTACCGACAGGAAAACCTATATCAATAATAGTGGTGTCCGCAAGCGGAAAAAGCAACTGCAAGGATAGGATTGAGTCTGTCATTAAGAGCAAAGACTGTACTCTTGAATCATTTGAAGACATTAAAGCATAACTGCATGGAAATTAAGATTATACGCAGTAATAAAAAACAGTTCCTAGATTTGCTCTTAATGGCTGATGAGTCAGAGTTAATGATAGACAGATATCTTGACCGTGGAGAGATGTTTGCCTTATATGACGATGATTTGAAAAGCATTTGTGTTGTTACAATGGAAAGTTCTGATACCTGTGAACTAAAGAATATTGCTACCTATGAGCAATGGCAGGGCATGGGATATGGTATACCTAATAAAAATGCTGTAATTATTCACAATGACATTGAAAATTAGCAAAAAACAAAAACCCATGCGAGATATAGAAAGCATGGGCTTTTAATTAAGGGTTATAGTTGATTCAAGAAAAAAGTTATGTCATTAACGGCGGGCTGGTACGATTTCCAGCCAGTAGCCATCGTGGTCTTCTATGAAATATAATCCCATTTATTTATTCTCGTAACAAATACAGTTCATTTCATTATGTAATGAGTAAGCTCTATCATAGTCATCGACAGAAAAAGCAATATGGGTTTCGTTATCCCCCAGTTCATAAGGAGTATCTTTATCACGCAACCATGTCAGTTCAATTAGACAATTAGTAACTCCATCTGAAAGAAATGCCAGTTCAAAGCTTCCGTCTTCTGCTTTTTTGCGTTTTGTGACCTCCAAGCCAAGTGCTTTATTATAGAAATCAATCGATTTCTCCAAGTTAAACACATTAATATTTGTATGTCCCAAGGTGAATTTCATAATGATCCTCCGATTCCTATTTCATATTAGTGTTGATTTTCTGCTTATGCTTTATGAAAATGGGTCATAAAGCTCGGAAGATAAGAAATTGCCATATGCAACTCCAAGCTCATTTGAGAAACCGGCAAACTCAAAAAAGAATCGAATGTCCTCTCCATTAAACATATAGTCTAAAAAGTTCTCGGTTGCATTATCTGCAATTATGGCGAAATTAGTCCATGTTTCATTTTCTTCAAGGAAAGGTAGAAATAAAATGTATTCTTTGTTTCCCGACAGTTCGCCTACCTCCATAATCATTCCTTCAGCATAATATCGGTTGCCATTAAAGTTATTACGTCCCGAGCTTGATATTAACAGAGCTTCAATGGGTAATAATGAGTAACCTGAGATAGAATCTGTATTGCCTCCTGTTATATCAGAAGCGGATGTATCCCCAAACTCCGGAAGATCTATACCTAAACCGGATGCAAAGTCGCTGATTGCATCGTGAGCTTCTTGCATTTGTCGCAGTTCTTCCTCATAAGGGTCGCTACATGACGCAAGAACGAGAACAGATGTTGCTATTAGAATTAAGATAAGAGCTTTTTTCATAATGGGACACCTCCAGTTAAATTGATTATTTCAACATTTTAAGTACACTTTGTATCATCATGTATTCCGAACTTGTTAATTAATACTGTCGTTCCGGGATAATAGTTTGCTGCAATTGGATCAAGACTATACTTCGACACGCTCAACCTCCATGTAACGCTCTTTAAGCATAGTTATATACTGATCTTTTGAAATTTCACCGTTTAAGACTTTTTTACAATTAGATAAAACTTCCGGTGAAGGTTGCATTCCTTCCATTCTTAATAATGCTTCAGCATTACGTATTGCCATATCAACAGTTATGTTCATAAACCAATACCTCCGTTGAGTTGATTATAACAACTCTAAAGGTTTTATACAATAGAACATACTCTATAATCATACTCATAATAGACAATTTGGAGCGGCTTACAGATTAAGAGCAGTTTCATATAGAAAGTGAAAACATCTTATTCCCGTGATAATTCAGATTAAGCAACGTGAGCAATTACAATTAATAAACTGTAATGAAAAACCCATGCTTCGGTTCACAGCATGGGCTTTTTATTAAAGTTTATTTCTATGCTGATTGTTCTGCTTTCCAACTCTTCAACAGCTTCACAATTACTTGATCAATTTGTTTTTGTGAGAAACCTGGTGGGAAATACTTATGATATTTTGTTGTAATGGTGGTTTCATCCGATGGAGGTTTCTTAACCTCAGAGAGTATCTTATCAATCATATCTAAAGTTAGCTTTCCGTCTTGCTTCAGTTTCTTTAATCGGACTGCCTGTGAAAGCGATGGTTTTATTTCATGCCGTGTCATAGCTTCAACAACTTCAGTTTGCTCCTTCACCGACAAATACGACAATTCAACAGCGGGATTGAAGGCAAGTTGATTTGTGTCTACTTTACCAGAAAGTGTATCGATAAGTTCAGTTAGGCGAATTATTCGGAAGAGCTGACTCTTTTTGACTCCGGTACGTTCAACCATGATTTCGTATGAGTGGCTTTCTCCTTTTTTGCCGTTGTGATTAAGAGCGTCCATCATTACTCGATAGGCTAATGCACGTTCACTTGGCAGTATTTTTTCTCGCTGCTGGAGATTATCTTCGACCATAATTATTGCTGCGATATCATCATCAAGCTCTTTTAACATAACTGGCATTTCATTTATTCCTGCAAGTTCACAGGCACGTTTACGGCGGTTTCCGCAAAGTAGTTCGTAACCTGTACCTTTTCGTGAACGGGCAAGTCCCGGCTTAATGACACCGTACTGTCGGACACTCTCTGTCAAGCGAACCATTGCATCATCGTCATTTACTTGGAACGGATGAAACTCCGGTGGAAATAGTTCACAAAGGGGAATATGTACGACTCCTTCACTTTCGGTGTTGACTACGCTTGTGCTAAAGATATCATCAAAGCTTGCGAGGGTGAGGTTTTCTTTAACTTTACTATGCGGCATTTTCAAGCACCTCCTTTGTCAGAGCAGAGTAGGCTGAAGCAACTTTCCCATTTGGGTCGTAGGAGAAAATGCTTACTCCTTGTGCTGTTGATTCAGATGCACGAACAGAGCGGGGGATACGCTCACTGAATATGCGGATGCTTTTTCCATACGAGTTTTCAATCAATGAAATAATATCATTTGTGAAATTGGCTCTGCGGTCAACCATTGTCAGTAAAATACCTTCAATTGTTAGGTTCGGATTTATTTGCCTGCGTATCTGTGCGATTGTCTTGAGTAGGAGTTCCAAACCTTTAGCATCGAGAAAACGAGGTACAACAGGGATTATTATACTGTCTGCTGCTGCAAGAGCATTTATTGTAAGCAAATCTAATGAAGGAGCACAATCAACGATAATATAGTCATATAATGGCTTAACCATTTCGATATACTGTCGTAATATCGTTTCTCGCCCGATAAGACCTGCTAGAGAGATTTCCATGCTTGCAAGGGTGTTGTTTGAGGGTAGAAGTTCAATGCCATCCTGGTGTTGAATAATGCCCGTATCTAAGTCAAACTCTATTTCGTTTACTATGTTTAACATCATTGTTGAGAGAGTCACAGGCAGCTTTTCGGGTTCTGTTACTCCATAGCTTACTGATAATGAATGCTGTGCATCAGCATCAACGCAAAGGACACGTTTGCCTTGCCGGGCAAGTCCTGCTCCGAGACTGGCAGAGGTCATAGTCTTACCGACTCCACCTTTCATGTTTGCGACAGAAATAACTTTATTGTATTTCATAGCACCACCTCACAATCTACGGGATTCATTTCCAACCATGATTCCAGCTCATGTGATAATTTTATAATATATTCAACAGGGCTTAAGCTTTCGATAAACTTTTTTGACATTATAAACTCGCAAGCGTATTGCTTTGGTATCATGTGATTTCGGCTTATTCTAAACGCTTTGATATGACCGGCTCTTGAATAATGCTGGATTGTACTTTCAACCAATCCTGTGATTTCAGCAATATCTGATGGTGTCATTACATCAGGATAAAGATGAAAAGTGTGTTTAAGGTAATTCAGGAAACTGGTTTTCGGTACCTCCGACAAAAAATCAATGTATTGTTTTTTTAAAATACTGGGTCTTACGACCTTGCAGGAAGCAACTCCGTTTATTGTAATGCGTCCGACTGTTTCAACGTTATGAAGATAAGCAATAACATCATCAATCTTTATTTTAAAACGGCATGTTTTCTTTCCTGTATCAATACAAGGCACAACACCGGTTGTCAGGAGCTGGTTCGCTGTACGTTTGGCAATTCTGCAAATGATCCGGAACTGCTCCAAACTGATATAATCCTTGTATTGATTTCGAATGTTATTGCAATAGTTTTCTAGTCTTTGATTTTTCATTGTGGTTTCACTCGCTTTCTTTTATTTGTGTCAATGAAAGGCGAAACCGCTGTTTGTTTTCATGTTTTTGCCAACATCTCTTAAATATCTCTTATTTCTTCAAAAATATCGGCAAACTTACTATTTTTACGAATTGATATATTGCAAGGGGTAGGGTGGTGTGAAGGTCGGAATCCTTATGAAAATACACGTTTTTTCTTCTTGTATCTTCCACTATTTTCCACTATAATCTGCTATAGTAGGAGTTAGTTGATGGATTCAAAATCCTGTGGGTGTTGCGGAAGTGTCGGTGGCGGAAACCGTTGTGGTTACTGAGTTCTTCTTAGGCTCGTGTTATGATTTTCAGATAGCATCTCTTATGAATATCTCTAATAAAAATCTCTTATCGAATTTTCAAGGTTTTTCTGTTGCAATGGGTGAGCATCTCTTATACATCTCTAAAACGTGCAAAAATTTCATCAAAACTGCGATTTGCCCTTAGTCGTTGCGGCTCTAAGAAAAACAGAGAAAAGAACCTAAAAACCTTGTGTTTTCAAGGGTTCTAAGTTCCACTAACTACTGTTATTTTCTTCTATTTTCTTCTATCTTCCACGTTGGTTACTCGACTCAAAATGCAGTTCCCA
>Ga0131853_10006411_pt1:0-17500 | contig 21228 bp, 16 predicted proteins | sample TergutLab28metaG_FD_92764 | JGI IMG/M metagenome (GOLD analysis project Ga0131853, IMG submission 92764) | Labiotermes labralis P1 segment gut microbial communities from Petit-Saut dam, French Guiana - Lab288 P1 (version 2) (version 2) | ecosystem: Host-associated > Arthropoda: Insects...
AAAAAATTTTTAAAAAAAACCCAAAAAACTAATAAGAAAAAAATTATTAAATGGACCAAAAAAGATTTTTTTAAAATTGGACTTTGTGATTTTTTAAAAAGAATGTTTAAATTTAGGTTTTTTTTTTTTTTTTTTTTTTTTAATGAAAGGGGGATGTTCAAGTTTTAAGAAAATACTTTCCTGTATGTAACTGTCTGAAATATTTTAGAGAATAATTTTAAAAGTGAAATTGGTTGATAATTGGATATACAGGATATTTCACCCTTCTTTAAAAGAGATTTCATGTTTGAATACTGGAGTCATTCAGCCATTAATTTGTTAATTAATGGAACACTGTGAAGGTTTTGAGTAATTTTGTTGGCATTTTATCATAGATATATAATCTTACAATTTGAGTGTATATTTTTTATTTTCCTTTGCTGTTTTGGGTATAAGATTTATATTTAAGAGGGTTTTAGGGATAGAATTATTTTGATTATTTCGGTTTTAAGTTATCTTGTCATTGTTTATTCTTACAATCCTAGGAAGAAGCAGTTACGTAAAAGCTTCTTGTAAGTGTAGGATTATTCTTTGTATGGATGGTTATGAGTGAACTTGAGCTAGTGGATGTGGCCTATAAAACTATGTGGATATTGCTGTGGGCCTCACATTAGAATTTCTCTGTGGATTGAGAGTTTAACACATGATTGGAAGTGAGGTGTTTGAGATATTAGAATGATGACTTAATTGTTACAGGCATACATACGTGATAAGACATACAGATGGGATCGTTTCATGTATCAGCGTGATGAACGCCTTACAGGAGATGCATACAAGGCCAATGTTAGTAAAGCTGGAAGTAAATACATTTTATGTATATGCTTATGTAAACGTATCCAGACCGAATACTTACCTACTACACACTAATTTTCTTTTGTTTTCAGGGTCTTGAGGCCATTCCTGATGAGTGAAACTATTTCATTATGGAAGTGATATTGTAGAATAGAACCTGCATTGTTGTAGAGGAGTGGCATTGTTTCCATTTGTAAAATAATTGGAAAATTTCCATCCTCTCACTGAAGTAATATCTGAAAAACAGCAGTGCTAATGGATAAGTTCTTCTTGTTATGCTAAAGTTGACCCTTTAATTAAGATTTAATATATAAATTTTTCATTAGTGATATTGTACAAAGAATGGAAAATGACACATGTATTAGGGAAATAAAATATGCACTATGTGCAAATTGACTTTTGTTTTTATTTGAGCCCATTTTCAGTGTTGTACAGAATTATGCACTTCCAAAGAGTTTGGTGGTGGTGGTGGTATTATTATTACTATTATTATTGTTTTATCATCCTTGTACAGAATATTTACAGTTATATACCTGAAACAAACCATGTTTCTAGGGTATATAATGTTTCAGCGATTCTGTAGTTACAATTTATGGCACATATCATGTTATGCTACATGTAGAGTGTTTTGTACTTTCACATTAGTACTTTCCAACATATGTGTAATGTCCAATATGGCTGTTTTCTATAGTTCTCTGATTTTGTGCTTTCTGTGTGTTGTTATTCAGGTATTGTCTGAATGATTTTGAGATGGTTCCAGTTGCCCCTGTTATGACTGGTATCACTATTGCTTTGACATTCCACCTGCACAGTATTTCTATTGTTAAGGTCTTTATATTGTAATTGTTATTATCATTATTATTATTTTTATTGCAATAAAGGTACTACTAGTATCACCACCTCCAGTTCCACTACAGCAGAAGTAACTACTGCCACTGTCATCACAAATCCCATGTGGGCTACCATGGCACTGAACCCAACCCTTTGTATTGAGAAGCCAGTGCTGACCACTTGAGCTTTGGCATGGTTTTAAGACATGAATAAAATTTCAGTCAGCTTTGGAATAAATTTCTACATTTAGTAGCTGATACTGGAAGCATATTTCGTCATGTTTGCCCAGCCCATACATCAGTACACACTGTTCCTTCATTTCATTTTTATGTAGTGATCTCGTTATTTTGTCATCTTAACAGTTGCTGTCCACCATACTAATGACATGTGTTGACTTCCATACACCTGGGCTCTGTGCTTATTTTACATTGAGGCTCTTTTATTTTTGAGTAAAATGTAATGAACATAAATTGATTATAAGTATTATGAAACAATAAATTTATTTCAATGTATTAGATGCACATATGAAAACATATTTATAGTTTTGTATATAAAGGCACACAAGAGAACAAGCACTGATCCTTCTGTGATCAGAAAATTTCTTGGATGAATTATTGTGGAACATCATATCTGAAATGTAAATATGTAGTTGTAAGAAATCCTGACATTGATTTAATCCACACTAGAGAATGTAACATTAGCTTTAGAAGTTTCCCATTAGGTGTCATTTTGATACATGTAGGATTTTTACATGAGAGAGAGAGAATTGTTCCACATAATGACACTGTCAGCTGTGACAGTTACATATAGTGCTCTGCATGGATGGGGATATTCACTACAGTAGCTTCATGGCTGATAACAATTGTACACAAGCACAGTTTTTGGATAAGATTGTGCATATAGGGAACTTTAACGAGTTTGAGGATGCATCTGGCAATGCAGCTTCTGCCACTGCATCATGTATGATATCAGTGATTGTGATGAAGTGTATTAGTATTGGTGTAAGGAGAGTCGTCATACTGAGATATTTGACTTTGCTTGATTGTGTTAACAAGAGAGAGAATTGGTGTGTACACCAGGTTAACACTGATTCACTCCATCCCAGCATTGAGCCCTGCCACTCAAAGAAGTTTCCCCACTGCAGCACATGTGATTCAGGATCAATGCATCTGTTTCAAACCCAGCACATTTGATAACATCATTCTCCTGAGCAGTAGTCTTCCAAAATAGATGGGTAAGCCACAGGCTAAGAATTTAATGTTATTATTGCAACAGTATTTTCAAGTTTAATGACAAATTCTGACTACAGTGATTTATCTTTCGCTGTGTTTGGTGCAGTGCTTTCATTGGTAAGTGAGTGATAACTTCTTGACTTGCAATGAATATGCAAATTTAATTGACATTTTGAGCCAATATTAATTTATAAAATAAATGACATTATTTTGCGAGATTTGGATTAGCCCTATGGAAAACCATCAAATGTTCACTTGCTTTTCATAATTTAAGTGTATTATTTTTAATGCATGTGTCCCATCTTGTGAAATGTACAAATTTATACAGTGGAATCTGACCCTCTGGGGTAAGATGCACATGCCTGACTGCCCGAACCATGGCTTGCTCATAGATTTCTATATGAATTGCAGTTTGGTTAGTTCTCAGACAAATGAGAGAGCAACAGACTTGGAGTTGTTTTTTTAGTTTGCTACAAAGCTGTACTTAAGTATTTATTTATTTGTGGTGTATTTAACAATGTTGTTAATGGTTCAAATTATGTACATTATTATCAATTGACGTGATTAGTCAATAATGAATTGTAATGTAGAGGAAGGTGGTGGTCATGGTTAAAATTTTAACTGCTGTTTTGGTATTTGGCTGGAGGGGCAGACAAGAACCATAATATTGTCAGTGAGGATAGCTGATCTCCATGGCGACTTTCGAATGAAACACTTACCCCATATGACACTTGAGTACTTAATAATTTAATGTCTTTTAAAGAATGTGCACACAATTCTTCTTCGAATGGGATAGGCATGACTGATTAAAACAACTTGTAACAGTTTGTTTGCACCTTACTATTTCAATGTACTCTTTCCTTATTCTCTGTCATGCTGTGATAAAAGTAACAAAAATGAAAATTTGTTCTGTTATCACTTAAAGAATACAAGTCAAGTTATTCTTAATCATCTTGATTTTCTCTTTTTTAAGTGTTGTTATTTACTTTCAGTTCTATAATCATTAGAATTTTTAATTTTACTGGTATGTAGGTGAGAAGAAATGTGTGCCCAAGCTCTGTGTACTGTGATTTCTTGTTAAAAAGTCAAAAAATGTTATGGGCATATAGTTTTCAGATAGGTATATCTGAATGCAAACAAGTGAAGAGGTCAGGGCCCGATGTGGGTTGTTACTCCATTGAAGAAGAAGAAATGTTTTTCAAGATGCATGCCACAGTCACAAGATGTAGCATATCAAATGATAAAACCCCAGGCATCTTGTGATTACATGTGCAGTAGATGTGGAAGACTGTTGTCTGAAGGTCTGTATTAGTCTGATGTGTCTTAGTATTGAATGCAGGGATGTATTTAGGGCCTAACTAGAGAGGAAAGTTTATGTGTGTAATTCTGACCCTCCTGAAATGTATGATTTTAAATGCAAGAGTTTTTTCTTTTTTTTGGTAATATCTACCTTGCAAGATTCCAGTTTCACATAGTGTTGTTGAAGATTCAGTTCTTCTGGAATATGACATTTTGTCAGTTGATTAATAAGGTCAATAAAGGCAAAGAGTAGAATGTAGAAGGAAAAGTTCACTTTTAAAAGTAATGTCATCCTTGTTACTGTGTTTTCTGGTGAAGGCTATAAAATTTATGAAAAAGTTAATGTGTGATATTGCCAAACAGAAAATAGAGGCATGTTGTCATAAGTTGCATGATGCAACATTTCCAGATTTTGAACTATGTCCAGTCAGTAAAAGTGCCAGAATCTTTCATGGTTATTAAATATGATTTTGTGTTGTGAATCAGCATTATAAGTTCAGGTTATGTAAGCTTATGTTTCAAAACACTCTCCTTCCTTTCACCTGAAGTAAAATTCTTCACATACTCTCATCGTGGTATGTATTGCCAGGATTCTTTCTGGTATTGTTCTGAGGGTGACATTATGTTCTGCTGAGTTCCATGAAGGTTGGCTGTCAGCCAAGAACACTCTACTGACCAAATTATTCCTGGCAGTGCATTAATTTCACACTTGAATAAAACAGAATTGTAATTAACCATCATTCAGTACTTGCGGTAACAATAATTTTCTCGTCTCCTGAGTCTGCACTGATATTGGTCCTAGTTGTACCTGTAGCAGAGTTGATGCAGACTGTCACCATATGATACATCGATTGGAAGGATTCATGGTGGAATTGGGAGGGCATTTCCAGATTTCAGAGAATTCTGGTGAGTTGGACAGTGGCCCCAGAACTCTGTACTTCCCTGGACTGTGGCTGTCCCCAAGAGATGTTTCAGCATAACCTGCCCCCTCATCTGTACACCAGATCTGTAGGAAAAAGGACTTAGAAATTATGGAGATTGTTTTGGTAACTGTACGTATTTCAAAGAAGAACCTGCATCATGTTGGTCATTCATTTGCCAATGTAGTAAATTAGTATTGCTTGCAAAATAGTAAGTGGATGTTAGTGGATATTACATAATTTGGAGAAATGTCATCTGTACAGCTTGTCTAGCATTATTCCTATAATTAGCTGGACATGTGACTTGGATGGAGGCTATTAAATGTAGTTTGATGCAGAAAATCCTTTAACAGTAGCCAGTTGGGAAATAGAGAAGATGGATAATATTAAGACCATTTGGAAAATAGAGAAGAAGGATAATATTAAGACCGTTTGGGAAATAGAGAAGATGGATAATATTAAGACTGTTTGGGAAATAGAGAAGATGGATAATATTAAGACCATTTGGGAAATAGAGAAGATGGTTAATATTAAGACCATTTGGGAAATAGAGAAGATGGATAATATTAAGACTGTTTGGGAAATAGAGAAGATGGATAATATTAAGACCGTTCTTAAGAGAATAGGTTACGAGGACTGGAGGTGAATGGAACTGACTGAGGATCATATCAAATGGTGGACTGTGGTATTCACTGTGTTCAGCTTGGAGGTTATGTTACCAGACACATGGATAATTCTTTAATATTCCAATTAAATGAGGGAAATTGAAAAGAGTTTAAAGGCCTACATTGGTAATTGGATTAACTGGATATGCTAAGGATGGTAATTAGACCAGTTCATGTAAAAATTCTTTCACATGTCAGTACAGAATTTGTCTTTGGAGTGTGTAAAGAATGTGGTTCAATGATAGCCAAACATGAATGTTAGAGTAGTTAATGAACAGTGAAACACGAAGTTCATAAATACTATTTCTAAGTTTGGTTCCTGCTTCCAGAAAACAACACCCTAGTTACAAGAATGAGCAAATTTCAATTGTTTACAGTAACTAACTGATAATCAAAAACCAATAAATACTGTGTGTGGTGAACTGCTAATTCACAGAATATTAAAGCAGTTGGAGTATTTATAATTACCACTGCCTGTTAGTGATTTACTAAATCATTTAAAAATAAGTCAGAATTTTCCTGTGAAGAAATATTTGAACATTGAGGAGGAGAAATGAAGGAAACTTAACTAGAGAGTAACTTCTGGTTACTTGATGCACCACCAGGTTTAACATTCAAAAACTGTACATTCTGGCCACACTGTGCATGTGTTTTCTATGGATTTCTGAACAAACAGATGTTTGCCCTGTATAACATAAACTGATTGGTTTTTATAACTTAGATGAAAAGTGTTTACTGTATGGTATGGACTGGGTTTTTGAGTAAAATAGTTTATGCTTCATCTTTAAAGAGTTAAGGCATGTTAATTAAGAAGTAACTTTCTATTGGAGATGTAGGCTGAAGAAGAGAAAAAAGAAATGATACGAAATTTTAGTAACTATATTTAATCTTACAAAAATTGGTCATTTGGAAAAGACTTTAGATCTGTGAATTGCATTACCCTGGTTAGAAAATGGTGTTTTTTTTAAACATGTTTTGGTTTTGGTATTAGCTGCAATTGCCATGCTGTATTTTTGTCATCCTTAACTGAGGAATCATACCTGTTCTGAATTTAGAAATAAAATGATGGATTTTACTTTGATTTGGCTAAATGTGGATAGAAAAAATAAAAATTTCTTGCTAGTATATATCCACAATCCTTGAAACATGCCATAGTAATGAATCTACATGATAAAGTATAAATCAAACTGCAGTGGCATAATGTCTTACAGGAACTTCAAACTGTTAATTGGAAAATGTGAAATCTTACAGAAGAAAATATATCGGCACTATGCCATACTTAATTTTTGATAAGTAATAAAAAATAACAGCAGACATTTTTAAAATAGTAACAGCAAAATATTTCCTGTAAGGCTTTTTTAGGATCACTGCAGATTGTTCTGTCATATTGCTGCAAGGGTTATGGAATACTCACATTTGCAAAGGCAAGGAACAGAAGCTGATCATGTGAGAAATCCTCCATTCCTGGCAAGGCAACTTCTGGATCATGACGTTCTTTATATCTCTGATATGCTCTGTGTGCTTCCCGTATGCCTCCATTATCTGCTATGTTTTCTGCCAATGTTTGCTGTCCATCTACCTGCAGGTATTCCAATCAACAATTTTATCAGTCTGCATAGTGCAATATCTTTATTATTGTTTCTTTATTGATGTGATCTTGGGTCTGTGCTCTGAACAACAGACTGGGGAACATTCTTTGGTAACAAATGCCAAGATTAACAAATAATTTTTGTGCTCCACACAGCATCTTTAGGGTGAGTAAACAAAGAAGGGTGTGTCAAGTACATAGTGCTTATTTTCTTTCAGTCATCTGAAATAAACAAAATGAAAATAATTAACTCAGTCTCATAATCTTTTGTGCAAGTTGTTATTCAACATTGTAAAGGGATTCCATGGGAACAGCATTAACAACAGTGGATTGGAAATAAGTTTCTAAATATTTTAATATTGTTAGTAAGTGAGAATTTTCTGTGACAAATCTTATATATAAACATAACCATAACCTGTAACAGATGGCGATTTCCATATTGGAGCACACTGAATGTAATATAATAAATGTGATATATATTTTTGTAGTCAGGCCTGATGATGAAATATTACAAAATATTTCGTTGACGTAACCTATGCAAATACTGAGAACAATGGAAGACAATTTTGGAAGAGGCTAAGACTCATGAAGACTGTAATGCCAGAGGAAGAATAACCTATTCAAATACAAGGAATAATATTTGCTATGTGGAATGATTAAATGTGGTAATTTACAGTTGAAGTGTAGTGTGTTAAGCATAAATAACTGTAATGTAGATTTCTGCATTATCAGTTGCCATGTATTGAGTTAATAAAAATGAGGAACTTCAGCATGCAGAATTTTACATTTATGTTTGTCTAATATGGCATACACAGAAAACATTGTGCACTGTACCTTGTAACCATGTATGGAATACTGATTATATTGATGCACAAAACACTGTGCTCTGACTTCATAAGCTTGCAACATTTCAGTGTTCCACCAGGACACCTTGGTTCCATCTTTGCCATAGTTCTTACCTGAAAGAGAATAGCACTGGATGAAGAATGAGCATGTGTATTAAGCAAAACGTACAGAATTAGGATTTTGACTTTCATCTTCAGTTCAGGTCGCAGGTATATGGGTCACACAAGTGCAATTTTAAGTCATTTCAGTTTACTGTGACCCCAATTGCATGATACTCAGACCAGCTCTCTCAAATAAATTCATCTTACAGATTATGCGAGGTCTTTAAATTCAAAGATCCTGTTTTTTGCACGCTGTTAAAAGCGTCTTTTGATATGGTGAATTTTTATGACATGAAATGAAAAATAATCCTATGCTGATGTGTATAGTGTGATTATTTCTGCAATGACAGATTTGTATCTGCAGTAAAGGAACATCACGGCAAATGCAATATGCAAACTTGTAAAGAACGCTTTTATAAAGTGCATATATTTGAAACTGGAGTGTACCTGCTGGTTCAGAGACAGGAATTGGCCCAGATTTTTTTTTAAATCACAAGAAACATTCTGTATGACTGATAGTGTGTTTTATGTGCTGGATGGTAGAGCCAAATGGCGAATTGCACTGGGAGAACTTGTGGTGTTGAATAAGACGACTGACAGAGATGAAAAACACATACCCATGTTGTGGGCAGTATATAAATCAGGGATTTGCAAAATTTTTTCATTCCATATTCAAAGGAATTCTCGAACCCAGTGGCAGGCTGAAAATGTGAGACACAAAATTGATATGAACTTTACCTTCAATGTCAAAGCCATGGGTTAGTTCATGTCCAAGGATGCTTCCAATGGAACCATAGTTCAGAGCCCTGAAATATGAGCAAATGTTGGTCATCTGCTAGAATGCATGAAAGTTTTCTGCAGTACAGTCTGTCTGAAAAAAAGTCTGGAACAAAAGAACTGGTCTGTAGTGGAACGTATCAGTGTCCAAATAATGCTAAGTTGAAACTTACTTCTGTTGCCCTGTGTGCAAAGCATTTGATAAAAAAATATGTGCAATGAATAAGCATTTTATTTATCCTTGATCAGCTTTGTCAGCAATCAGTTTTATGTTGCATTATGTTATACATTTTAAGTCCTTATATCAGCAAGAAGAGTTACGCTGAAGACAGATAAAATGAAAGAAAGCATCAAATTAATATATATCTCTAATAAATATTCTGAAACTGATATTACTAGGGTCATGCAACTGAAGAGGATAAGATTGGCATGAAATATAGCAAACGTGGGAAAATGAAAAATGTTCATAAATTTTAGTGAGAGGTACTTGATGGCAGAGGCCACTCGGGAGACAAAGGTGCAGGTGGTGGTATTATAATAAAATTTATTTTCGAGAAGTGGGTATGAGGGAGTGCATATTGGATACACATGGCACAGGATGGGGTCCTCTGGTGAGCTTTTGTAAGCATGGTATTGAATATTTGGGTTCAATAAAAGTGGAAAATGTATTGTTCTTCAGCTAATCAATTGAAGATTATTGAGGAAAGATTGTGTCCAGTAGAAATAGATCTTCTATAAATGAACACAAAGAGCGCAGATGAATGTAAGTGCTTAAGATTACAGTTTTGGAAAATATGAATATTTCATAGAAGTGCTTCCCATTGTTTCTAACAATTGTTGAATCAGTGGGGTGAATAGTGTGACCTTTCAGTATGCTTTTGCATAAGTGTATGAAATGAATATATTATGTGAAGGTTATGTATATATTTTTTTGGTCTGTTTATGTGATTCAATCCTGAAACTACTATATGGACTATGATCAAATTTTTGTTGGGGTTCGACAATAGAAGATGTAAAGAAAATTCACCTTTGGTGTTTACCAGACAATCATAACCACTAACACGTCTGACACCAAAGTTTATTAAATTTCTGAAAATTTCACATTCCCAGTATTTTTTACATCTAATGCAGTACTTACTCCAGACCTCTGTCATAGAAGGGAAACTGAAGGATGCCAGCTGGGATTACTGGAAAAACACAAGACATTATGAAATTAGCACCATATTGAAACTCATATCACACTGAAGAGTCAAGTCTTCTTGATTGGTAAACCATGTAAACTGGTAATTTCACATTCATATATATGCCCTACCCATCTTGCCTTCCTTAATTCAATTTCCCTAACAATGTTTGGTGAAGTTTATAAATTCTCTTGCTACTAATTATGTAATTTGCTTCATTCCCCAGTACCTTATTTTCATGTTGTCCAGTCATATTCCTCTGCACTGTAATCTGATGCTTTATTTATGTTCTATACTGCGAGTAAGAGGAAAAGTTTCACATCCATACAAAATAGAAAATATAATGTGACACACTCTGTCAAGTGCATTGTGTACATACTTATGGCATTTGCTGTGCGACTGTAGTATGCATTCACCTGAAGTGGGTCTATGTCATTCCAACTGGCAGCATGTGAATAGAAACACTGTTTACTCTTTCTTGTCAATTTAAAGTTTAGGTTATCATCGCAAACTATGGGACAAGTCTATTTATTAAGTTATGGTGAGCACACTGGGGTGCCATCAGTGCTACCATTTTATATTAAGGTTGACATTAAGGAAAACAACTTTTTGCAATTAATTCTACAGATAATTAATGTCTGGCAAAACACTGGCTAAGATTACTTATGTGAAATTATATCAAACATTTGTTATGTCAGTGCTAGTATATAGTAATGAGATATGGATATGGAGGAAAGTGTAGGGTTGAGGGAGTGTAACAAAATACATTATAAACTGAGGACCTGTGCCAGAATGTACTGTACACAAGCAAATACTGAAATACGTGAAAATTAAAGTTATAACACAAATATTATTACACATAAGAAGAGATGGAAAAATGTATAAAATGTTGAGGATAACATTTAATTATAAACCTTAATGATAACACATAAGAGAAAGACCAAGGGGATGCTGGAAAGAGAATTTTGAATCTGACACAGGCATTAAATTTCCTGCCCTATAGAGACGAGCAGAAGGTAATACAGTCAAACCTGGTTGTAATAACATTGGTTTATGTGACACCTCATCAGTACTGTCAGATTTTCTGTGGTACCAATTAACTCCTCACTGTTAACCATAACATTATAGTCCTTGGTCACAACAGTACTCATTTATAAGGTAAAGCAGTCCTGTTACAGGCCTGAAGTGGCCCAGAGGGTTCCAGGAAGTTAAGGTTCCCAGATTTTATGACAACGGCACAGGATGGTGGTAAGGTTGTCAGCCTTATGCACCGGCCGCCTTTACCCCCAGGAAATTTTCCTGGTACTCATTTCTGTTAGAGGCTGAGTCGTCCCCAGGGTGATAGTGCGATTGGAAGGATTTTATGTCAATGAAAAATTCCAATGACACCAGCTGGGATCGAACCGGCGACCTCCCAATTTGTAGCACAGCACCTTAACCACTGTGCTACTGCGGTTCCAATACTCATTTATAACAACACAAAATATTCACCCTTTCATAACGTTATAACAGAGTTCGACTGTATGAGGTTCATTAATTGGCATTAATCTCAGCTCGAATTTTCAGTGTACTATATATGAGGGTGAGTCAAAAATTAAAGGTAATTTTTAAATCACGCAGTAACCGGGACAGAGAGGAGCTGGCGCATTATGCAGTACTGGCAATGCCTGTTGAAGTGTTCAGCCATGTGCAGTACAGCGCTCTGCCTTCAGTCAAGTGGCAGCAATGAGGGCGAAAACATGGACGCTCCTTTGCAAGATTGTACCATCGAAGAACAACGTGGTGTAGTGCAATTTCTTTGGGAAGAAGGAGTGAAAGCTGTGGAAATTCACTATCATATGTTGGCTTAGTATGGACAGAGCACCATGAGTCAACGAAAGGTTTATGAGTGGGTGGAAAGGTTTAAATCGGGTCGAACACGTGTTACTGATGAAGGTCGTTCTGGTCAGCCATGAACATTGTGCACACAAGACCACAAGAGCAGCAGAAAAACTTCTTTTCCTCAGGAACACAGAAACTAGTTGAACGATATAACAAATGCATTGTGTTGCAAGGGGACTATGTAGAAAAATGATAAGTAAAATTGCTCACAGTTACTTCTATTAAAGCCGTTAATGTATTTTGCCTTTACTTTTTGATTCTCCCTCGTATAAGATTGATATCACCATCACTTCCTTTGTGGACTGCAGCTTCATGTGTGAATTGTTAGTCCAGTTTTTCATGGTTTTTGTACTTCATGAGAAAGTTAAGCCCGTCAGACCTTTATGTAGGTACTTACAGTCTTATCAGTTTAATGGTTGATTGTTGGGTCACAGTAAGAATTCTCTCTATCTTGTATGTGTGCAAATTACTAGCCAAATAGCAGTATGTAGTCACAGACATACCTGTCATTTTTCTGGTTTCCAGGCTGATCTAACAGTAGCTGTAGGTAATCCTTCACTTCCTTGGTTTTGATTCTGATGATATTCCACAAGTACTGACTGTCTTGTAGTTCTAGCTGACCTCATACAGAAACACACTAATATCAATTAACCCATCCTTTCATATGCATAAGAAAATGTTACCACAGAAACATAACAGAAGAAGTTCCTTTACTGCAGTATTAACTTGAAAAGGGTTGAAGTATTATTTGTCAGTATTATGTTGATACCCATGCAGGTCATACCTGGTTCCTTATTTGATCATGACTGAGGTGTGAAAAATCGGTGAAAGTCTTGTTCTGTAGGGAAAGAAACCTCTTGGATGATACAGACTTAAGTGGGAAGATAATATTAAAATGTGTCTTAGAGAAATAGGTTGTGAATATGTAAAACTATTAGACTGTCTCAGGGCAAGATCAATGGTTGACTTTTTTGAGTGTTCTCATGAAGTTTTGGGTTTCAGCTGAAACTTAGTGACCAGCTGAATAATCATCAGTTCTCATGAAAGACTGTGTACCATACATGTAGTTGATCAGTGACTATGAAAATTGTTCTTCCTCTGGGTTGTGATTCTGTGTAGACTGTCAGATTATCAGTGTAGATCTTTTCTTCCATGATAATGGGGAGAGCTTGTTCTATTAATTGCTGCTTCCAACTTAAAACCCTAGATTTAATCATACACTTTTACCACTTTTCACAGAAACATACCGTCATACATATTTATTTTACAGCCATAAAAAAGTACATGCTGCCATTTTATATTCTAAGTGACTGATGAATGCAAAATAGTTTGAGCATTTAACCATAATTATGTTGATATAGATTTATTAGAGCCAAAACCTGATACGTTGTTGTGTAACAGTCAAACTGAGAAGTTCAATACTGAACATACCGAAATGTAGTACTCATCCAACTGACCAGGCTTGAGGACCCATTCTTGATAACCAATGAAGTTTTTGATGCTGTCTGCTTTCTCTTGGGCTGCCTTCTTAGTTTCAGGGTCTATCCACTCTCCATCGTGGACCAAGGAGTTGAAACTGTTCTTAATATCATTCAACATTTCTGCAACCTGCATGTATACACTTTTTGCCATCAAATGCATTACCTTAGTCAGTAGTAACTCTAGAAAGAGGAAAGAAAGGGGAAAGGGAATAGAAAAGTACCTAAGATGAGAGAGAGCAAGAAGGAAAATAATTAAGTGAATAATGATGGTAGGAAGGAAGGAATGAAGGAAGAGAGAGATAGAGTATGAAAGGAAGGGAGAGGAAGGAAGAAATGAACAAGAAAATACAGAAAAGGAAAAGAAGGAAGTTGGTGTGAACAGACAAAAATGAATGATAAACCCATTAATTTCCTTCACTTCTTTAAACCCTAAAGTGAAATACAGTACCAGTAAATGAAGCTATCTATACATGCACAAAATAAAAAACAGGGATTGCCACTGATGTAAGTTTTGATCCTCTCATATTCAGATCTTTATTTTATAACTGAATTATATTATAAAACATTTTGTTTATTTAGTGTAAAGTATTTTAAAGAAATGACATTCGAAGTTGTGCATCTCCTACGTACTGTATGCGTGACAAATGTAATGTAGTTGGAATGGTTATTACTACATGCTTCTGGAGGTGACCATCACACGCCTTGCAATCGAAATCTTACAACAACAACAACAACATCTATGCTGTATTTATTTATTTAATTATTTATTTATTTATGGTTGTATTTATATCCAGTGTGTCATGAATATAAAGTGTGGTCTCCAGTTCTTATGAAAGGAGAAATATTGAAAGCAATTAATGGGGTCTGCTGGATTTTGTTGAACACTTTGCATGCTACATATGAATTATGTTGCTTGAAAATAAACATTTTTTTTCTGGATTCTGGATTTATTTGGTGTTCTACAAGCTGAGTGATTCAAGCCTGTTATGCTATATGTTGATTTACAGCAATGGAAATTGGAACCTTTGGCTGTATCAAATCAAACAACCATTTGTTTTCCTGCACTGAATGCAACATGGAAAGAATTAGTATTATAACAAGAGAATGTTAGTGATGGAGGTTAGATGAACCCCAAAGTATCAACATAAAAAACAGAACATAAGTGTGAAGGATATAACAGCTGTGAAGTCTGTATAGCTACAAGTTTAAATATTTTGTGTTGAAATGCTAAGGAATGACTTTCAGGAATATGGTAGACAAGAATTGCTGAATTCTATAAATAATGATTATCAGTTTTTAATTACCTTGGAAACAGTGTTGGAAACATCATCCTGTGCAGCCAGTATGTAGCTGACAGCAATTGGCAGCAATTTCTTCACTCGACGGAGGCACAAAGTTGACCTGATGAGTACATCAATAACTTATGTACCTGATCAATCCTGCACTTGTGGTAACAGTTTACTGTAATACAACATAGAGCTATGGCCACGTGGACTTAGAGCAACATACACAATTTATCCTTTCTGCAACCATACATCAGTCAGATGCAAATTGCTGAACAGTGTATGAGTGAACGTGCATCTCCAGTGCAGCGATTTTGTACATTATTTTTCAGACAACAGAATGGTTTGACACCCACATAGCCTCTTGTTCAGTGGGTGCTGGAGGTGAAGTCATTGGAAGCATACAGGTCACCTGCACCTCCTACTAGTGTTAAGTGTAATGCTTTCAATGCAGATGCTTTGGTGGATGATAAGCTTATGCCAATAACACAATGAACAGCTGCTTGATATTGCTTTGTGACAGCTACATGTTTTGCCTGTCACCTTAATTTTTATAGTGAGTTTCACATTTGAAGTGTACTTGGAACTATAAATTCTTGACACAAATTCTGCAAAGTCTATGCATTTAGTAGGAGATGCATCTATCCATCCATCTGTCTGTCTGTCTTCATATTTTATTGTTGTAGTCATCGAATCAGTCTGATAACATTTTATATTGCGGTTTACATTAAGAGTTATAAGGTGGATATAATCTCTGCTTCACATGAGACTAAAATCAAATTTAAAATTTCCTTAATTTTGTCAAGGACAGTTCATCACACAAAATAGTTGGTACACTGCATGAAATATGGATCTGTTGACGATTTACACTTTTTGCTCAGAATATATTTTGCTGTGATAAATATTTAACAAATTATGAAAGAAAATTTCTGACTCAGTTCAGTGTCATATCTTTAGACATTATGTTTGGAACTACATACATATTTGTGTTTGGATTAAATGAACATCATGTCCACCAAGGTGGACAAAATCACATAAAATGAATGGCAGGAGTGTGTTTATCATATTGAATTTCCTCTGTCTACTCTTATACTCCTATTCATATTACCAATATTTACTAATTTTAGTGCCACTTGTACACAATGATGATAACCTGGAAATTGTCTGGAAGGTCCCAAGAATCTTCTCTTGCAGATGGCTGTGTAGGTCCCGCATCACCCTGTTAGTATGGGGTGCCAGCACATCTACCACTTGCCACCACACATACCTCTCTGTAATGGGAACAGAAAAGTGAGCCTAACTAGCCGTAAAGGAGTATAATATCTGTGCCAATTTCTACTTGCTAAACAGAAGATTTATTTGCCACCTCAGTGAAACTTAAAATGCACCTCCTTTGTAACTCTACACATGAGTTTAAATATGGTTAAATCGTGTTATACCTGCTGTACTACCTTGTACCATTGATACTTAGAATTGGAAGTACCTAAAATATACATTTTTAAAACTAATTATGAAAGTTATTTTTTTAAACAAACAGTGGTACCCGTAAAAATGTGACATTGTGTTTACAGAAGTGACCTAAAAGTGTAAAAATTGAACCGTTGTGTAAAATATGTAACGAAAGTGATAAGTTCTCAAAAAATATACTTCTCATTTTGTATTAAAATGTGAGAAATTAATGGAGCTGCGTGGTTCCACCAGAGGTTATGGACTAAAATAAATATGTGGAATAAATCACACACTTTTAATTTTCATTCTATGGTGTGATTTGTTGCTGGTTAGATAAGAATTGTACTTGTGGTCCTCTTAATGTAGATGGCTGTTGTAAATTTACACTTTCCAGCTCATAGGGAAGCAGGTATTGCATTTCTTATACAATATTTTGTATGATTCTGACACAGATAACAATTACCATAGATTTTAGTCTGTTTGATGTTATCTGTTACAACAGTTTTCTTGTATGAAACTCATTCCGGAAACTGAATTTGTGTCTGTCATAAGGTGTGCCTCGATCTTGGTGAACCACCTGAGCAATCTGTTAGGGAGTTAGTCACAGACATCGGACCACATAGATTACATAACCAGTTCATGTGTATGCCTGATTTAGGAAACATTTGCTTAGGAGATACTAAGTGTCATGTCATGAAACAAAAGTAATAGAAATGTCTAAAAACTAAAACTCATCAAACTCTTCATGTGCTGTGTGTGAACGTACAATGGGGATTACTGCTGCAGCTTCTCTGTACAGATAAAATGATACTTTGAATGGAGACATGGCCACCATGCAAAACATTTTGGATGCCTTTAATTTTTGTGTACAAATTGAGCAACATTCAAAAAACATTTACTGATAGACATTGTAGAATTACTTACGCAGTTTTATTTATTTAAATTAGAAATTTGTTATTGAATTTTGTAGTTGTTATTTTGACTATTGCTTTGAAAATAACAGTCACGAATGATGTCACTCCAAATAATTTTAGAGAATACTCGGTGTTCTGCTTGGAGTGTTCTCATCTTTATTAACAACATTCGTGAATTTTGTCTTCTGTCTCTTTTTAGACTTCTGGCAGAGGGGATCTAA